>Ga0208034_1000015_pt1 | contig 276469 bp, 239 predicted proteins | sample June2015DPH_8_10_FD_184699 | JGI IMG/M metagenome (GOLD analysis project Ga0208034, IMG submission 184699) | Peatland microbial communities from SPRUCE experiment site at the Marcell Experimental Forest, Minnesota, USA - June2015DPH_8_100... | ecosystem: Environmental > Terrestrial > Soil >... | reverse complement strand
AGCAGAGCCCGCCTCCGCTTCACCAACCGGGGCTGAGTCTGAAACACCTCAGCCCGAATGACAACCACAATCCAGCAAACGGCAAGCTGTCAAAACTCAAACTGTCTCACCCGAGGGGGTCACCTCACATCATGTCAAGCCCTTTTACTTCAACAATCGCCCGCAACTCGCTGAAAACACTCTGAAAAGTCTCCCCTCCAAGTTTGCATATCATTTCGCCGTTCCGGCGCATACTCAAACCATGATCGATTCACTTGAGCGGTCTCGCGATCGCAAACTCAACTCCATGGGAGGGCAAAATTAAATAAAGAAAAAAATAAAATTTTTGAGCGGGAAAATCGATGTTAACTCGTCTGGACTCAACAAAACGGCCTCAAAATCGTCGATAAATTTCGACCATTTTTGCTGAGCTGATGAGCCCAGTCGGCCCGTCGAGCCCCGTAACGCAGCTCGCACGAAACCTCTGCCCAGACAAATCGGGCTTAAAGCTTGGTGAACAGGTTGTTCGACGTCGACTCAAGCTGCGCAATCACATCCTCGAGCGCGGTCTGCTGCGTCTCTGCCATCGCAAGCCGCGTCGAGACCGTGGGAATGTCGGCCTGCATCAGGTCGGTCTGCGCCGTCAACAACTGCGTCTTTTCGTTGGTCACTGCGCTCGACGCAGCGCCGATCTGCGTGATCGAGTTGTCGATCGTCACGCGCTTCTGCGAAACATAGTTCAACGCCGTGCTCAATGCGGCCGTGTCGCTCGCCGCCTGCTGCGTGTTCACATTGCCACTCGAGTAGTCGGCCACAAGCGCATTCAGCGCGGCGAATACGCTGTTGGCTCCGTTGCCCAGAAAGATCTGATCTCCGGGCACGTTCAACTGGATTTTCTGTCCATTCGGCAGCTCGAGATTGTTCACGTTCTCGTCGCCGTTGTAGCTCGTCACCGCAGGCGACGTGGCCATCGATGTCGCAAACGGCGCCGCGCTCGTCTTTCCGCCCGCAAAAATGTATTGGCCCTGGTAGCTGGTGTTGGCCAGCGATTGCACTTCGTCCAGAACTCCCGAGATCTGGTTGGCAATCGACTTCACGTCGCTCGCGTTCATGGTTCCGTTGTTGGCGCTCGTCGCCAGCGAAATCGCCTGGGTCAACTCCGTCACCACGCTGCCCAGCGCCGAATCCGCCACCTGCAATTGCCCGGTAACCAGATTCGAGCTCTGGGTGAACGAATCGTCCTGCTCGATCTGGTTCAGCAGCAGCACATTCTCGCCCGCGCCTACCGGATTCTGGCTCAGCGACGTGATGCTCACGCCGCTCGACAACTCCGCGCTCAGTTGTTGCTCGCTCACCTGCGTCTGGTCAAGCGAGCCCACCAGGTTCGATATGTACGTCGGATCCACCCGCATCGTTGTTCTCCAGATACCCCGTCGCCGCAGCCTGCTTTCTGGCGCTCCGCTCCCGCTCACTCCGCGCGGTTTCCTGTTCCCTATTCCCTGTTCCCTGCTCTTACGCCACCGCCGTCTCAACGCCCATGTTCAGGGCCGAGGTCATGATCGTGTTCAGGATCGTGAACACCTGCGATGCCGCCTGGTAGCTGTTCTCAAGCTTCGACATCGCCGCCGCCTCGTCGTTCAGGTTCACGCTCGAGAGCGCATTGTTCTCGGTCTGCAATTGCGTCACCGACGCATTCTGCGCCGTGTTCTCCGTCTGCACCTCGGCCACCGTCGCACCCAGCGTGGAAACGAAGTTCGAGTAATAGTTGATCGGCGTCTGCCCGTTCACGATCAGCCCCTTGGCTAGGTTCGCCATCGCCACGGCATTGGAGTTGTCGCCTGTTCCATTGCCCGCGCCCGCCGCCGCAATCTGGCTGGGATCGGTCATCGTCACCGTCATCGCCGCCGCGCTTCCCGCCGCCTGCGCCGGTTCGTTGAAGATGTTTAGCGGATTCGCCGCCGTTCCCGTCGCGCCATCGAGATCGGTGCCCGCATTGTTCGCGGCATTCACCGCGGTCGAGATTCCGTACGCGAGTTGATCGAGCGAGCTCAGCGCGCCGGGAATGTCCACACTCCTCGCCGTCAGGTATCCGCTCAGTTGCCCGCCGCCCGCCGCTAGCTCAGCCGTAACATCCTTGCCGCCCAGAAAGAAGTCCGTCGCGCCATTCACCGTTCCCGTGTTGAGCTGGAAGCTCTGTCCCTCCGACACCAGCAACTCGCCCGACGTCGTCGTCACCGACAATCCATTGTTCTCCGTCGTCACCTGGTTGATCCCCACCAGCTTCGAGAGCTGGCTCAGGTCCTGCTGCCGCTGATCCTCGAGTGTTCCCGCATCCGCGTGCGGCGAGCTCGACTCGATCTCCAGGTTCAGTTGCGCGATCGCGCTGGTCAGCGAGTTTACCTGGCTCACCACGCCCGATGCTTCCTGATCGATGGCCGCACTCTGCGCGTTCAGGCTGCTCGCCGTGCTCGAGATGTCTCCGGCCAGCGTCGATGCCGACGAAAGCACCTGCTCGCGCAGCGCATTGTTCGTCGGATCACTTTCGAGCGACGAGAACGAGTTGAAGAAGCTCGTGATGTCGCTGCCAATGTCTCCCGCCGTCGCGCCCGCCGCGCCCGAGTCTGGCGTAAAAAGCGCCTGGATACTGTTGAGCGCCGTCAGCCGCGTGCCCGATGCCGAGGCCAGTTGCTGCTGCTGGTCCAGCCGCTCCTGCAACACCCGGTCGCGCTGCGACGTCGCGCCCGCTTCCGTCACGCCATCGCCAACCAGAACTCCACCGGCATCGATCGGCGCGTTCTGCTGCCAGTTCGGCGTCTCTTCCGTATAACCCGTCGTGTTGGCGTTGGCCACATTGTTGGCCACCACGTTCAGCGCTTCCTGGTCCGCATTCAGCGCCCCGGTCATCACGCCCAGCGCGGCGCTAATCGTCCCCATGCGCAGCCTCCGTGCTCGCTTCGCCGCGTGCCTGCCGCTCGCTGTATTCGAGGCGTCCCGTTCTCAGTTCCCGCAGCCGGTTCATCACGTTCCGATTGGCCCGCGTCGCGTCCAGCACGCGCGCGAATACCGACATATCCGCTTGAGCCTCCCGCGCCTGCCGCGCCAGCTCCTGCCGTTCCGCCGCGCCGAACAAGTTCAGGTCATGATTCAGCGCCTGGCACGACAGCGCCAACTCCTCGAGCCGCGGCGCATCCAGTCGCGCCAACGCCCGCGAAGCCTCAACCACCAGATCCTTGAGTTGTGGATTCGCCGCACGCGCCTCGAGTTCCATCGCTTGCCCCAACTTTGTTGATCAGCCCTGCAACCCGCCGGCCAGCATCGCATCCACCAGCTTCGAGGCCACCGCCGCCGCCGGCACTTCGTACGTTCCCGCCGCCAGCGCCGCCTGCATCGCCGCAACCTTCTCCGTCCGCACACCCTCGCCCGAAATCCCCTGCGAGACCTCGCTTGCCGCCTCGCTCAGCGTCGCGCGGTCGCTGTCAAATCCACTTTCCAGCGCCGCCTTGCCGCTCTTGGCCTGCGGCGCCGGCGCAACCGGCGGATTCACTCCCAAAAGCGATCTCAGTCCGTCCAGGCTATTGCGAATGTCCATATGCTCTGCTCCTTGATGTGTCTATCGGCCTCGCAGCTAATCACTCTAGTCATTTAGGAGTTCTTATCTCGGTATTCCCGTGCAGAAAGTTGGTTACCTTTCCGATTCCGTGCCGGTTACCGGATTGTGTGAGATCTCTCACAATCCGGTTGGCGATCCCAAATCCTCCCCGTTCGCTCATCGCCTGCCCCAATGCCTCTGTCGCAAATTCGCCCAGCGCCCCGTTCGATCCCGCATCCGAGTCGCCATCCTCAGCCCCCGTCAGCGCATCGCCATGCAACATCGGGCTCAGCATCTCCTTCATCATCTGCCCTTCAAACTCGTGCGCCGCCCGCACCAATCGCGGCGATGGGGCGCATTGCGCGTCCCCTGGGGCCAAATCTTGAACCAAGAAACTCATTGCCACGCCTTCCTCTATTCCCTAATCCCTATTCCCCACTCCCTGTTCCCCACTCCCTATTCCCTGCTTCACAGCACTTCCAGGTCCGCATCCAGAGCCCCGGCAGCCTTCATCGCCTGCAGAATCGAGATCACGTCCCGCGCGCCTGCGCCGGTACGCTGCAATTCCTGGACCAAATCCTCGACCGTCGCACCTTCCTTCAGGTCGATGCGATTCACGGGCTTGTCCTGCGCCTGGACCGTGGTCTGCTCCACCACCTGTGTGGTCCCTTGCGACAGCGGACCCGGTTGCGATACCTCTACGTTCGAGATCACGTTCACGCTCAGGCCGCCGTGCAAAATTGACGCCGGCTCCAGCCGCACCGTGCCTCCGATCACCACCGTTCCGGTACGCTCGTTCACCACCACACGCGCCCTCGGATAGACCTCGATTTCCAGTTCCTCCACCTTGTCGAGCAGCGCCGCCACATCCTCTTCCGGCTGCGTCGCAATCTCCACGCGACGGCTATCCATGGCCTTGGCCCTGGCCGCACCCAGCGCCTTGTTGATCCCCGCCGCCATCTGCTCCGCGGTGTGAAAGTCGGCGTCGTTCAGCACCACATTCACGGTGTGCATCTGCTTCAGCTCGAACGGCACCGCGCGCTCCACAAACGCGCCTCCCGGAATCCGCGCCGTCGTGGGATGATTCATCTGCTTGGCGCTGCCCCCCGACGCCGCCGTGTAGCCTCCCAACACAAGCGCCCCCTGCGCCTGAGCGTAGATCTGTCCATCGGGGCCGTAGAGCGGCGTCATCAGCAGAATTCCGCCCTCGATCGACCGTGCGTCGCCGGCCGACGAAACCGTGATGTCCACCTTGTAGCCCGGCCGGCTGAAGGGCGGCAGCGTGGCCACCACAAACACCGCCGCCATATTCTTTACCTGCATGTTGCTGGCGCTGTTCGATCCCGTCTGTGGCACCGTGACGCCCATGCGCTCCAAGGCAGATACCAGCGTCTGCGCGGGAAACACTGTCTGCGAGCTGTCCCCGGTGCCCTTCAAGCCAACCACCAGTCCATATCCCACCAGCTGGTTGTCGCGAATGCCTTCGATGGTTGCCACATCCTTGATTCGTGACATGCGGCCCGGTTCTTCGGGGTAAGCGAACACCATGGCCGCGAGCCAAACCGCAGCCACCGCCAGCCACCACCAGAATGCGCGGCTCTGCGTGAACGGCTTTCCTGCGATTCGATTCCGTGTTGCCCGCTCCGCGACGTGCATCGTGTCCCCTGTTCCCTATTCCCTGATTTCTGGCCCCTGCCTTTAAAACATCAGAATGCGCTCCAGCAGCCGCACCAGCGGATTCTGCCTGTACGTCGAATCGTTCACAATCCCCTTGCCCGTCACTTCGAGTTCGAGATCCGTCATGGCCGTCGACAGCACCTGGTTCTGATTGCTTACGTCCTCGGGGCGCACCAGGCCGCGCAGAGTGATCAGTTGCGTCTGTTCGGAGAAGGTCAACTGCCGCGTGGCCTGCACCACGAGCATCCCGTTGGGCAGCACATCCACCACTTCGGCGCCAAAGGTTGTCGCAAGGCTCGAGTCCGTCGTGCTCTGTCCCTGCGCCGTCAGGCCCGACGAGGCGCTCGCGCCGGCAAGATTCTGCAGTGCATTCGACGCTTTGATCGCGCCGAATAGCGACGTGATTCCGGAGTTGGCGTTCGAGGCGCGCGAGTTCTTCACCTGGCCGCCGGCCGACGCCGTCAGGCTTTCGCCCACCACAATCATCACCACGTCGTGAATCCTGAAGGCCTTCACGTCCGTCCCCAGCCGCACCATCTGGCCCTGCGGACTCCAGATCGATCCCGGCGTTCGCACCTCGGCGGCCTGCTCGGCGCGCACCCTCGCAACATAGTTGCGCAAAGCCTCTTCAGGCGGAGTCGTTTTCCCAGCCGGCGTTGTGCTGTGTTTTTTGCCCGACGCTCCGACGGGACAGAAAAGAACCGCGCCCACAAGAACCGCCGCCGCGCATCTCCCAATCAACGCCATCCAGCCCATCCTCACGGCTGCACCTCGGTCTCCGACGCCAGCCGGGCGCGGCCCGCGGCAAGCGCCACCGCGCGAACGCGCGCCCCGCCGATCTTCAGGCGCGCCGTGAATTCTGCTCCGATCGGCGCCGACGCAAGCGCTCGAGCTTCCAATCGCGCATCGACCGCCGCCGTGTGCTCCTCGACAATCACCTCGTCGCCGGCATGAATGACGGGACGGAGTTGCGCAGGAGCCCGATCTAGTGCGCCATTTCCACCGCCCGGCAAATCCGATCGCCGGCTTTCGATTCGCACCATGCGGCCTGGCGCTGCCGGATTCGTTCGATCGCGCTCGAGCAGCCAGCGGTCTCCGGTTGCCTCATCGTCGATCTCGCGAATCACTTCGCTCGTCGCTTCCAAAGACAAGTGCTTCGGCTCTGCGCCGGACGGGTCGGAACGGGGATGCGCAACGCTCCCTACCGGCTGCGCCGAAGCCAGCGAGGCCATCAGCGCAAGAGCTGCCCATGCGAACGTTCTCATCAGGCCCGGCCCCATCAGGTCCGGCAGTCGATTCTTTTCTGCGAGCGCCACGATCTTTGTTCTCCGGCCCTACTCCCTATTCCCCGATCCCTATTCCCTGGTCCCTATTCCCTGCCTTTTCAGTGCGTCATATTGTTAACTTCCGAATACATGTCGTCGGCCGCCTTGATCACCTTGGAATTCGATTCATAGGCCCGCTGCGCCAGAACCATCTGTACAAACTCGGTCACCACGTCCACATTCGAATTCTCCAGATACCCTTGCTGCAGCGTTCCCAATCCCTCCGTCCCGCCGGGATTGCCCAGCACCGGATCGCCCGAGCTCAATGTCGCCTGCAGCAGGTTATTCCCCATGCTTTCGAGTCCCCCTGGATTAGGAAACGTGGCCAGTTGAATTTGTCCCAGCTGCGATGGATTCTGCTGCCCTGCAAGAGTTGCGTTCACTACTCCGTATTGCGTGATCGTCACTGCGGTCGCGTTCGAGGGAATGGTGATGGTCGGAATCAGAGGGTCGCCGTCGGTGGTCACGATCGTTCCCTGGTTGTTCAGGTGAAATTGCCCTGCGCGCGTGTAAGCGATCGTCCCGTCCGGACGCTGCACCTGGAAGAATCCCGCTCCCTGAATCGCCGCATCGAGCGGATTGTCCGTCTCGTTCAGCTCGCCCTGGGTATTGATCACTTCGGTCGCCGCCGATTTCGTTCCCAAGCCGATCTGCAGCCCGGCCGAAACCGTGTTCTGGCTTTGCGCGGCGCCCGGGGTCACCATGTTCTGGTACACCATGTCCTGGAACTGCAAGCGCAACTGCCTGAAGCCCGTGGTCGACGAGTTGGCCAGGTTGTTGGCGATGGTGTCGAGATTCATCTGCTGCGCGCTCATGCCGCTGGCTGCTGTATAGAGTGCTCGGATCATATTTCTCCTTGCTTCGGACTAGACCTTGGGCAAGTCCTCCGTTGCGAATTTGTTGAATTCCGTATGGAAGACCGTCAGCGCCCGCTGCATCATCTCCGCCTGGCGCTGCATCATCAGCAAATCGAGCGATCCCTGGACAATATCCTGGTTCGCAGCCTCGAGAGCGCCCTCGTGCACCGTGGCGTCTTTGGCGGCCACCGGCGTCGCACCGTGCGGCGCAACATACCGGTTGGCGCCTTCGGGCGTAAGTTCCGTGCCGGCGGGAAAAGTCATCACGCCTACCGTCGCCACCGCCCCGCCGGCAACCGAAATGGTTCCGTCGGCGCCCACCGAAACCTCGCCCGGAGGAATCGCGATCGGCTGGCCCGCCGATGTGAGCACCGGCTCATCGGCCGCGGTCACCAGTTGGCCGCCTTGCGCGCGGTGAAAGCTGCCGTCCCGCGTGTAGCGCACGCCGTGAGGCGTCTGGACCATGAAGAATCCCTGGCCCTCAATGGCGAGATCGAGTGGATTTCCTGTCTGCTCGAGCGCGCCCTGCGCCATGCTCAACCGGTCGCCGCCCAGCAAACCGTAGTTGTTCACGGTCTGGCCCAACTGCGAGTCGAGCGCGTCGGGCCCCAGCAGCACCGAGCGGAAGAACTCACGCTCGGCGCGATAGCCCGGAGTCTGTGCATTGGCCAGATTGGCCGCGGCCGTGTCCAACGCCTGCGTGCGCGCCACCAGACCAGTCATCGCCGCATAGTAGCCGCTGTCCATGGGATCGAATCCTCCCGCACGAAGGATTCCCTGCAGAAAAGGTGCCAACGGGGTGGGAGAGAGATTAGGAAGGATTCAAGATGGAGGGAATAGCGATTGGGGAATAGGAATTAGGAAGACAAGCTCGCAGAGGACAGCGATCAGCTTCCAGCCTTTAACACTTAGCGATCCGCGTTCAGCATTCAGCTGGGGTCAATCATTGGCGGCCGGCTGATCGTGCAAAACGATCCCTGGTCCCTAATCCCTATTCCCTGTCTTATTGCAGCCCGTCACAGACGATCGTGACCTCGAACGAGCCTCCGTCGAAACGGTAGGTGTGGTGAATCTGAAACTCCGGGGCCTGAACATGCAACTTGTAGTCCCGGCCTGTGATCACTGCGGGAACCGAGAGCCCGGTATTGGCCGCCAGCTCCGGAACCTTGCCCTTCCACGCGCCGGCCAGCATGTTGCATATCTCGCCGATGCCGTCCTTCACCGTGTCATCCACCTCGGTGAACTCCATGCCCGTCATCTGCGCGGCAATCTTCAGAGCGGTCCCGGTGCCGGAGCGGAACACACACGCGCCGCTCAACACGCCGCCCAATCCCACCACCGCGGTGACCGACTCGCTCACCTCATCGGCGGGCGAAACATCGCGCCTGCACGCGAATCCCAACATCAGCCGGAAGACCTCTTCCACACTCGCATCCAGGTTCCGAGGATCGGAGACCTTTTGCACGGACTCACGCAATGAAACCATCGACTGCTCCCCTTCGCTTGCTTTTGTTCCCTTTCCTGCGGTCCCGCGCAGCAGCCCGCCCGACCGCGGCTACGCTGCATGCACCAGCGGCAAGACCCGTTCCTTTACCTGTTCGGCCGTAAACGGCTTCCGGATATAGCCCTGCGCCCCTGCCTGAATGGCCTCCTTCACGTGTTCTTCGCTCGATTCCGTGGTAATCATCACCACGGGCACACCCTGGGCCAGGTTCTGGGCGCGAATCTGCCGCAGAAACTCCAGCCCATCCATGGCGGGCATGTTGATGTCGGAGAGGATCAGGTCCACTGGATGGGTCTTCAACAGCTCCAGTCCCTCGGTGCCGCTGCCGGCCTCATGCACCACCAGCAACTCCAGCCCGGCCTGGCGCAGCGACCGCTCCACGATCTTGCGCATCACCGAGGAATCGTCCACAATCAGGGTTCGAATCTCACTCATTCCCGGGCCCTTCCCCTCTATTCCTATCGGCGCATTCGCTCTGTTCCTTGAGGCCGCGGCGCATCCCATCTCGCGAGCCGGGCCAGCCCACCTCAGTGCGCGGCGGCCGAGCCAATCAGGTCCCGGACCGAGCCCGCCTCCGGAACCGGCCCGTTCTGCGGCTTCAGCCACATGCGCAGCCAGAAACAGTCGTGCACGCGCACCAGCCGCGACTCCACGGGACGTGTCCGTTCCACCGCCCTGGCCAGGGCCGCGGCCAGCGCCGGCTCGGTCGCTGCCTCGATCAATTCCACCCAGGGAAAGCGCGCTTCGAGAATTCGCGCGTGCGCCGGACGAAAGACCGACTCACGCACCAGCCCGCTCTCCACCTGAAGCCCCGTCATGCGCTCGACGGCCAGCGCCAGGGCGGGGTCGAGATGGTCTGCAAACCCCATGTAGAAAAGCCTGCCCGCCGCTACGCGCATCGGAAGCGCGCCAAAGGCATCCACAAACAGCCGCGGCACCAGCGCGGTCAGCCCTTCGGGATTCGACAACTCCGTACCCAGAACGGGACAGCCCCACTGCAGCCCCAGGGCTCTCGTCACCCGATCCTCGCTCACGCTCCCATGCCGCACCAGCCAGTGGCCCAATCGTCCGCCACCCGCGTCTCTCTGCGCCGCAAGGGCCGCGCGCAGATCCTGGTGCGAGATCCAGCCCTGCTCCATCAGCACCAGTCCCAGCGGAATGCGGTGCCGGTGGCTCTCGCCCGCGCTCGCGCGCCCGTCCATCTCGCGGCCCAGCGCCGAGGCCACGCGCGCCGCCATGCAGTCCGGAGAGCAGCACCATCCTTGCTCGAAGACCGGCGCCTCGCGGCTGCGCCACAAATGCAGCCAGCCCGAGCCGCAGTGAGGATTGGCGCAGGTCGCGAACAAGCCTCCGCGCATGGGGGCGGAAACGCGTCCCGGCAGGTGGGGTGAAGCCGCTACCCGATTGCCCGCCGCGGCATCCCTCTCCATCCCTTCCGCGACCTCGCCGCGCGGCGGGAAGACACGTTCGCGATTCAGAAGAGGCATCGAATGCTCTCCAGACGCTTCTTCGGCATGGCCACCTCGGTCACACGCAATGCGAAGTTGCCGTTCGCCAGCACCACCTCGCCGCGCGCCACGATCTTGTCCCCCACAATCAGGTCCACTGGATCGGCCACATGCCGGTCGAGCTCCACCACGTCGCCCGGGCCCAGATCGAGAATCTCGCCCAGCGGCATCTCGCGCGAGCCAAAACGCAATGAGGCTTCGAGTTCCACATCGAACAGCAGCTCAAGGCCCGGGCTCAAGGCCGGCGCGCCCGCCTGTCTCGCGCCGTTGTTCGCGGTCGCGGAGACTGTGCCATCGCTGAGCGGCTCCGGCCGCGCGTCAGATTGCGCTTCGGGCATGCGCAGTTCGTCGCGCACCAGCATCGCCCATGTCCTTTCGCCCGAACGGAGCAGAAGCGCATGCGAGACTTCGCTCCCTCCAGACGTCTCCTCGAAGCTCACCACCCGGCACGTCTTGCCAGCTCTCGCCAGAAGATCGCCGGCCGCAGCATCGGCAGCCTCGCGCAGCAACTCCTTCCATCCCGCCCTCTGATCCACTCCTTCTCCAACCAGGGGCGAGTCCAGAAGCGCCGGGTCGAGGACCACCGCGAAGCGGCCTGCGACGTCCCCTTCGAGAGTTGCCGCCCATCCAAACGCTTCCTCGCCCAGCGGCCTGGGCAGCGACTCGCTCAACTCCGGCTCGCCGGCCAGGGCCTGCGAGAACAGCGCCGCTGCAACCCGTTCCCAGCATTCGAAGTAGGTCGTCACCGTTCACCTCCATCCAGAACGCGTTCCATCCGCGCAGCGCGGTGCACGCCGCGGCGCATGGCCCGCGCCTGCGCAAGCGCCTCGCCCGCCACCCTCCATTCTGCGGGTGTACTGGCTCCCACATTCAGCCGAAGCACGTCGCCCGGCGCCATCCGCTCGAGCGCGCTCGCATCGAGACGCACCGGGGGCAGTTGCAGCGAGCAGCCGAAGCGGATTGCGCGCACAACCTCGCTCATCCGCGCCCGCGCTTCGCCCGCGTGCCGCCGGCGCCGGCCCCAGTCCGTCGTCAGCCGCCGCAGGATGGTGTTGGCCACCACCGCCGGAAAGGCCAGGTTCAGCAGGCCGGAGCTGTGCGGCATGCGAATCTCGAAGCTCAGGCAAAGCGTCTTCTCGGCCACCGAGATGATGCGCGCCACCTGCGTCTGCATCTGCCGGCGCTCGAACAGGAAGCTCAGTCCCACCAATTGCCAGGCCACCGTCAGCTCGCGGCACACAATCTCCACGACACTCCCGAGAATCGATTCTTCGATGTCGGTCAGCTCGCGCAGCGGCCCGTCCTTGCCGTCACCGCCCAGCAGCAGATCGATCATCGGCGGCGCGAGGCCAAGATCGAGTTGCAGCACCGAGAGCGCTCCCAACGGCTCCAGCCGCACCGAGGCCACGTAACAGACCTCGGGAATCCTCAGAAGAAACTCATTGAATTGAATCTGCTCGGCCGAGACTAGGTTGACCTGCAGGCGCGTGCGCAGCCAGGCCGCCAGGTTGTGCGTCAGGTTGCGCGCAAACAGGTCGTTCAACATGCTGATGGCGCGCAGCTGCTCGGTCGAAATCTGTCCTGCCGACGAGAAGTTGTAGGGCGCCACGCGCGCGCGCATCTCGGGCCGCGCCAAATCGGGCGCCTGGCTTCGTGCGGCTTCGAAAAGTGCGTCGATCTCGTCCTGCTTGAGCGTCTTCTCTATCAATCTTCATCCCCCTGCGCTTCATCCCCTCCGCGCTTTATCCCCCGCGCTTCATCCCCTCCGCGCCGTCTGCATTGGCGAGGTCCGCTCCAAGGCGCCGGCGGCGCCCAGGTCGCGCAGTGCGGCGCGCAGATGCACCACGGCCGACGCGTGTACCTGCGAAACGCGCGACTCGACCACGCCCAGCGCCAGCCCGATCTCGCGCATGGTCATCTCCTCGTAGTAGTAGAGCGTCATCACCAGCCGCTCGCGCTCGGGCAAGTGCGCGATAGCCCCGGCCAGCCGCTCTTCGAGCTCGCCCCTCAAACAACGAAACAGCGGATCCTCTTCGGGGCGCCCGGGCACGTAGGCCAGTTCCTCCTCGCCCGAGCTCTCGTTTCGCTCCACGTGCAGCGTGCCGATCTCGAGGCCCTTCAAATCGCCCAGCAGTTGCTGGTAGGCCTCAAGATCGATCTCCATCTCGGCGGCGATCTCGTTCTCTCCCGGCGCCCGGCCCAGCCGCGCCGTCAGCAAGCGGATCGCCTCCTCCACCGCGCGGCCCTTGCGCCTCAGCTCGCGCGGGCTCCAGTCGAGCGTGCGCAGGCTGTCCAGAATCGCGCCCCGAATGCGGAACTGCGCGTAGCTGCGAAACTGCACCTTCTTCGCGGGGTCGAATTTGGCGAAGGCATCCATCAGGCCCACCACGCCCGCCGATACCAGGTCTTCGATATCGACATGCTGCGGCAATCGCTCGTGAATGCGGCGCGCCAGGAAGCGCACGATGGGCAGATGCTCCAGCAGCACGCGCTCCTCGTCGGCCGTCAGCGCGGCCGGATTCGCGGCCGGCTGCGGCGGATACCCCCCTCGTGCCGCGCTGCGCCGCGCGGGTCTGAGCTCTCTTGATGCGGCCGCCGCTTCCATTGCCATCCCATCCCCCTGCCGAACGGAGCTTGCTCGGTTTTCCCCGCCCTTCACCGCACCGTCCCCACAGGGCGCAGCCGGATCTCGGGCGGAATTTCACCGGCCGCGATCACCGCCAGACGCGGCAATACCGGCTCCAGCCACCGCTTGACGAAGAAGCGCGCCGGACTGGGACAAAGAAGCACGGGCGGTGCCGAGGAGGAGGCGGAGCCGATAAGGGATCTCACAGAATCGGTGAGGCGGCGAACCACCGGAGTGGACGGCAGGGCCGCGGCAGCGAGCAGGCGCTGCCCGCCGCCCATCGCGCCTGTCTCCGGCGATGCCGTGGCCAGAATCTCTTCTTCAAGCGCCGGTTCAAGCAAAAGCACCGGCAGGTGCCCGTCGCTGTCAACCAGCGGCCGCACCAGTCTTCGTCCCAGCGCCGCCCTGGCCGCCTCGACCAGCGCGACGAGACTTTTATTCACCGGCGCGGTTTCGACGAGCGCTTCGAGAATCGCGCCCAGATCGCGGATCGAGACCCTCTCGCGCAGCAACTGCTCGAGCACCCGCGCCACTTCGCCCAGCGTCAGCAGCTTCGGCACCAGCTCTTCGAGCAGCTTGGGATGGCTTTCGTTCAGCGCGTCGAGCAGGCGCTTGATCTCGGCTCGGCCCAGCAACTCCCAGCCGTGCTGGCGAACCAGCTCGCCCAGATGCGTGGCGATTACCGTGACCGCGTCCACCACCGAGTAGCCGGCGGCAATGGCCTGCTCTTCCAGTTCGGGCGCGATCCAGATGGCCGGCACGCCGAAGGCCGGCTCGCGCGTCTCTCGGCCTGAGAGCGGACGCCGGCCCGGCTCGCCCGACACAGCCAGCAGATGCGGGCCTTCGGTCTGCCAGCGTCCGATCTCGATCCCGTGCAGCGAAACCAGGTACTCCCGCGGCTTCAACCGCAGGTTGTCCGAGATATGCACCGGCGGCACCAGAAAGCCCATCTCCGAGGAAAGGTGGCGCCTGAGCGACCGCACGCGGCCGAGCAGTTGCCCCCCCTGCTTCTCGTCGACCAGCGGAATCAGCTGGAAGCCGATCTCGAGCGTCAGGTCTTCCAGGCGCATCAGCGCCGCCAGTTCTGAGCCGCCGGCGCCTTCGGCCTTTTTCTTCTCGGCAGCGGTCAATTCTGGCGTCGCGACTGGCTGCGCCGCGGCCGCCATGCGCCGCGCGCCAACAAACATTACCCCGGCCACGGCAAGAAATGCGATCTTGGGCAGCCCCGGGATCAGGCACATCGACGCCGACACGGCGCTCGCCATATATAACGTTGCCGGCCGCGCCAGCAGTTGCTGCCGGATCTCGCCGCCGAGCATGCCGGCCGAATTGGCCCGCGTAAGCGTAATACCGCCAGCCACCGACACCAGCAGCGACGGAATGATCGTCACCAGGCCGTCGCCCACGGTGAGCACCGTATACGTCCGCGCCGCTTCGGCCAGGTCGATCCCCTGCTGCAGCGTCCCGATCAACAGCCCGGCGATGATGTTGATGGCCGTGATCAGGATCGTGGCCAGCGCATCGCGCTGGTTGAAGCGCGCCGCTCCATCCATCGCGCCGTAGAATTCCGCCTCGCGCGCAATGGCCTGTCGGCGTCGCCGCGCCTCGGCTTCGTCGATCAGGCCGGCATTCAAATCCGCGTCGATGGCCATCTGCTTGCCCGGCAATGCGTCCAGCGTGAACCGCGCGGTCACTTCGGCGGTTCTCACGGCGCCGTGCGAGACCACTAGAAACTGGATCGCGACCAGGGCCAGAAACACGACGAAGCCCACCACGTAATTGCCGCCCACCACAAACTGGCCGAAGGCTTCGATCACCTTGCCCGCCGCCGCCGTTCCCTCCTGGCCGTGCAACAGAATCCGCCGCGTGGAAGCGATGTTCAGCGACAGCCGGAAGAGCGTCAGCAGCAGGAGCAGCGTGGGAAACACGCTCAGCTCCACCGCGCGGCGAATCTGCACCGCCGACAGAAACACAATCACCGATGCCGCGATCGAGAGCGCCAGCAGCAGGTCCAGTCCCGCGGCCGGCATCGGCACCAGCATCACGAAAATCACGCTGATGGCCGCCAAGGGCAGCGCATAATCGCGCAATCGGTGCCAGATGGACTGCGCCGGCAACGACGCTGCGGCAAGGGTTGCTGAACTCATTGATGCTCTCCTCCAAAACCCAAGAGCGCGGAGCGCCTCATCGCAAATCTCCTTCAAGACCTGAAACCGCGGAGCGGCCAAAACCTGAAACGGCGGGGCCGCCCGAGACCGCGGAGCGGCGTCTTGCGCGGATCTCCGCCTCCACGCGTTGCCGGTAGAGGTAGGCCAGAATCGCCGCCACTGCCGCATACAGCTCCACGGGGATCGCCTGGCCCACCTCGACCGTGCGATAAAGCGACCGCGCCAGCGGCGGATTCTCGACAATGGGCACGCCTGCCCACCTCGCCTCCGCCTTGATCTCCTCGGCCAGCAGATTCCTTCCCTTGGCCAGCACCTTCGGCGCCTCCATGGTCGCGAAGTCGAATCCCAGGGCCACGGCATAGTGCGTGGGATTGGTCAGCACCACAGCCGCTCGCGACACGTCGGCCTTTACCCGCCGGCGGCGCATCTGGCGCTGCAGGCCGCGGATGCGGCTCTTGATCTGCGGGCTGCCCTCGGTCTCCTTGAACTCGTCGCGCAGATCCTGGCGGCTCATCTTCAGCCGCGACTCCCTTGCCTGCCACTCCACCAGGTAATCGATCGCCGACCAGCCGAACAGCAGCCACGCCGCGGCCAGCATCAGGCCGTACACGTCTTTGCCCAGCAGCTCCAGCCGGGCGGTCGAAAACGGCGGAACGGTCAGTTGATTGGCGATTCGCTGCAGAGCGAAAACCATCAGAAAGCTTGCCGGAACAAGCGATTTGCCCAGGCGCGCGGCGCCGCGCAGCGAGATCAGGTTCTTCAGGTTGGCCAGGGGATTGATGCTCTCCAGCTTGAACGCAATCGCTTTGCCGTTCACCGTCACGCCGCCGTTCTCCGTCATGCCGGTCGCCAACGCCGCCGCCGCCACCATGGCCATCACCGCGGCCGGCGGCCAAAGAACCGCCACAATCAACCGCCGCACGGCCTCGAGCGTCGGCGCCAGCGTCGACGGCTCCCACCGTTCCGGCGCGCCCAGCGCCAGGAATCCTGCCAACGCGCTGCGCCATGCTTCCATGGTTCGTCCGCCCAGCGCACCCAGTGCGATGACTCCGGCCAGTGTTCCTGCCGCGGCCGTCAGCTCGCGGCTGTGCAGGATGTCGCCGTCCTTCCGCGCCTTCTCGCGGCGGTGCTGTGTGGCCTGTTCGGTGCGCTCTCCGGGCATCGGCTAGCCTCCCAGCCCTGGCGCCGCACCGGGCGCCGCGATCAGCCGCTCGGCCATGTCGAGCAGGCTCGCGAAGCGCGCCTCGATAAAGCGCGGCCACAGGGCGAGCGCACCGCCGAGAATCACGAATCCCGTCAGCGTTTTCAGCGGCACGGTCAACGACATCACCGGCAGTTGCGGACTGAGCTTCCCCACCAGGGCCACGGCAATTTCGACCAGCATGGTCGCGGCCAGCACGGGACCCGCCAGCTCCAGCGCGGCCAGAAAAATCCCTCCCGCGGCGCGCACGATCGCCAATGCCGTAGGCGGCGTCAGGGCATACGTGCCCAGCGGCACCGCGCGAAAGCTGCGCACCATGGACGCCAGCAGGATGCGGTCTAGGCCGGCGGTGATCAGGACCAGCGTGCCCATCAGTTGAAACAGGTCGCCGAGCAGAGGTGTCTGGATCGCGGACTCGGGATCGAGCAGATTCACCAGCGAAAAGCTGAACTGCACGCCCGCAATCTGTCCCGCGAACAGAAGCATCTCGTTCACCAGCGCCAGCGAAAGCCCGTACACGAGACCCACCGCCAGCTCGCCCACAACAGCCGAAAAGCTGATCGCCGTCTGCGCGTGGGGTAGCGACGCCACCACCGGCGCCAAAAGCCACGCCACGGCACCCGCAAACACAGCCTTCACGCGCATCGGCAGCGCCGTCGATGAAAAGAACGGAGCCAGCGCCACCATGCCGCTCACCCGTACCAGGGCCAGCGTCATCGCGCTCAAAAATGTCGGCCAATCGGTCATCGTTCCGCTCAGGCGGGGTCCCTGTTCCCTATTCCCTATTCCCTATTCCCTTGTCCCTGCTTCTTCATCCCAGGTAGCGGTGCAGGTCGCTAAGCAGCAGCCGCGTATATGCCGCCAACCGCTCCAGAAACCACGGCATTCCCACAAGCAGAATCACGGCGATCGCGGCCAGCCGCGGCACCGTGGTCAGCGACTGGTCCTGCAGGCTGGTCAGCGTCTGCACAAGACTGAGCACAAAGCTCAGCGCCACCGCCGCAATCAACAGCGGCGCGGAGAGAATCATGGCCTCGCGCATCAGCTGGCGCATCAGCTCCGCAACCAGATCCGGCGTCATGGGCGTCCTTTCAAAAGCTCTTCAAGAGCGAGCTGGCCAGCAGATTCCATCCGTCCACCATCACGAAGAGCAGAATCTTCAGCGGAGTCGACACCACCACCGGCGGCAACTGGAACATGCCGATCGATGTGGTGATCGCCGCCGTCACCATGTCGATCAGCAGAAACGGCAGAAACAGGACCGCGCCGATCGCGAAGCCGGCCTTCAGCTCCGACAGGATGTAGGCGGGAGCCACCACGCGCATCGGAAGATCGTCGGGCGTATTGGGCCGCGGAAGTTGCGCCGCCGACGTGAACAGCGCCAGATCTTTTTCACGCGCATACCGGAGCAGAAAGTGCTTCACGGGCACGGTGCCGCGATCGATCGCCTCGAGCCCCGTAATCTGGCCTGCGCGGTAGGGCTCAACGGCCTGCTGGTCGACTTGGTTCAGGACGGGCGTCATCAGGAACCAGGTCATCATCAGCGCCAGCCCCATCAGCGTGGGATTCGAAGGGGCGGTTTGCGTGCCCAGCGCCTGGCGCAAAAAATGGAACACCACCAGCAGCCGCACCAGAGGCGTCATGGCCATCAGAATCGCCGGCAAGAGCGTGATCAGCGTCAGGACAAAGAGAATCGTCCACGGCGTCGCGTCCGAGGGATGCAGCTTGGCATTCAAATCCGGCAACAGCGGAACACTTGTCTGCGCCGCAGCGCCCAGAGAAGCCAGCCCACCCGCCAAGGCCGTCACCATGAAACCCTCGCCTGCCGCTGCGTCCGAATCCGCGGCGCTCTCTGCGCGCCCGCTCGCCCTCCCGCGTCCATTTCGCGTCGCTCATCCAGCGGATAGAATGCCGGCCCGCCTTCCGCCGACGTCGCCACCAGAATCCTCCGCCCTTCGGCCTCCACCAGCGCCAGCGACTGCCGGGGCGCGAGCATGATTCGTTCGACCAGCGCCAGCCGCGGATCGTGGCGCCCACGCCCGCGCAGTCGCGCCATCATCCACCCCGCCCATCCGCCGAAACTCTCTGCCATGCCGAAGCCCCTATTCCCTTGTTCCCTCAGTCCCTTGTTCCCTGCCTTTTTCACGCCGGCCGCGTCACGCGCACCGCCAGCTTCGTCTCCACCACTTCAAACTCGGTCCACGCCAGTTGCACGTTGCCAGCGGCTAGCGGCAAGTCATTGCCATGGCTCCACTGCGACTCGATTACCGCGCCGGGCGCGAGCGCCAGCAGATCGTGCACGCGAAACCCGCGCACCGGTACCGCCACGTCCAGCTCCACCGGCAATCGCCCCACGACGGGCCCGAACACGGGCTGATCTTCCCCTTCCGTAATGCGCGCCGCCGGAACCAGCGCATGGCTGCCCTCCAATCCCCCGGCAGGGTCTGCTTCGATCGCCTCTGGTGTGGCCTCCACAGCCGCAACCGGACGCTTCGCCGTCAAGGGCGCACGCGCTCCCGCAGTTCCGAGCGCTACCCCCGGAATTGCCTGCGCCGCCCCCGGAACTCCCACCGCCGCCCCTGTATTCGCCTGCGCCGACCCCACATGTGCCGCCGGAACTGGATGAGCTGCAGCCATCTGCAGACAAACCCTGCAGAAAAGGGTCCAGTCGGATGTTGATGAGATTGGAAAGGACTCAGAATTGCGCGCCCGCAGCCCGCCGCGCAGCGCAACGCTACCCTCACTTCGCTGCTACACTTGAAGTTGGAAAGACTTTGCGGTTTCTCATCCCGCGCCTACGGGATTCAACCGCCTGCCGAGGTCGAAATACCATGCCTGAGCCCACCGAAAACAAGAGTTTCAGCGGAACCAGCCTGCGCCTTAAAGTCGGCCTCGCCGAGATGCTCAAGGGCGGGGTCATTATGGACGTAATGAGCGTCGAGCAGGCGCGCATCGCCGAAGAATCCGGCGCAGCCTCCGTCATGGCCCTCGAGCGCGTCCCCGCCATGATCCGCGCCGAGGGCGGAGTGGCGCGCATGGCGCGGCCCAGCCTCATCAAACAGATCATTCAGGCCATGTCGATTCCTGTAATGGCCAAGGCGCGCATCGGCCACACTGCTGAGGCACAAATTCTGCAGGAGTTGGGCGTCGACTACATCGACGAGAGCGAAGTCCTCACGCCCGCAGACGAGGCGCACCACATCGACAAGCACGCCTTCACAACGCCGTTCGTCTGCGGCGCGCGCAACCTGGGCGAGGCTCTGCGCCGCATCGCCGAAGGCGCTGCCATGATCCGCACCAAAGGCGAGGCAGGCACCGGCGACGTGGTTCACGCCGTCCAGCACATGCGCCAGATCACGCGCGAGATGCGCCTGCTCACTGTGCTCACCGAGCAGGAGCTTTACGCCGCCGCCAAGGAACTGCAGGCTCCCTACGAACTCGTCCATATGGTTGCGAAAAGCGGCAAGCTCCCCGTGCCCAACTTCTCCGCCGGAGGCATCGCCACTCCCGCCGACGCCGCGCTGATGATGCAGCTCGGCGCCGAGGCCATCTTCGTCGGCTCGGGAATCTTCATGAAGGAGCGCGCCACCCCGCTCGATGTCGAGAACTCGCCCAAGGAGCGCGAAGAGGCCGTCTCGCGCGCCAAGGCCATCGTCGTCGCCACCACGCATTGGAACGATCCCAAGATTCTCGCCGAGGTCAGCGAGCAGGTCACGGGCACGATGAAGGGCCTCGCCGCCGCCTCGATCGAAGAGTCGCAACTTTTGCAGACGAGAGGTTGGTAAGTCTGCCGTAGCGCAGGTGCCTCGCTGTTCGCCCGCACAGACTTTGAGGCTTCTTATCCTTGCGCAAGAAAGATGCGCAAGGCTCAGACTATTGCGATGGCTCCCCTTTTTCTCGCAGCGCGGCTCGTAGGAGCGCAAACTTCGGATATCAGAAGAGATGACGGCTCCGGCATCTGAGCCGGCCCGTCACTTTTTCAAAATCCGCAGCCCACTCTTCCGAATTTCGGTGCGTCCAAGCAAAAGTGAGTGTAAATTCATCCTCACAGGGTTCCCCATGCCCCCTATCTTTACTCCCATCCCGTCTGAGGTCGAACGCAAATCGCCTGGCACCGGAGGCAAGCCGCCCGTCGCCCGCCGTCCCACCGGCGGAGGCGGCGGTGGAGGCGATGACGACTGGCGAAGTCCGCGCCGCGGCCCGCGCGACGTGCTGCATCGCACCCGTGCCTTCGTTTTCTGCGCGCTGGCCGGCGACATGATGTTCTTCGTCATCCTTGTGGCGATGTTTTACGCCCGCCAGGCCGGCACGCACATGGATCCTCGCACCCTCCAGCAGATCGGCGACTGGCATCCCGTTCTCCTGCCGCCCATCCTCTTCCTCAACACTGCGATCCTGCTCCTCAGCACTCTGACTATGGAGCGCGCCCGCCAGCACATCTTTCGCGAGTTCGACGTGCTCGAGGAATGGCTCGGCCTCGGTCGGCCCGCGCTTCGCCGCACTCTTCCCTGGCTCGCAGCCACGTTGGCCCTTGGCCTGCTATTCCTTGCCGGCCAGATCGCCGCATGGCGCCAGCTCTCAGCGCAGGGGTACGCCTTCGGCCGCTGGGCCACTCCTTCCAGCTACTTTTTTTATCTCATCACCGGCCTGCACGCCGCCCACCTTCTCATCGGTGTGCTCGCGCTCGTCTTCTGCCTGTTCGCTCTCACACGTCTCAAGCGAGTTGAATCCCGCCAGCTCGCCGTGGACTCCATGGCGTGGTTCTGGCACACCATGGGCTTCGCCTGGCTGATCCTTTTCGGCGTGCTCGTCTTCGGACAGTAACAACAGCCAATAGCGACCGGCATTCAGCTTGTTTGGTGCGAGTCCGCGAAATTGTGCGTTGCGAGAGGGCGATTGGCGCCGGACTTTGTTGGGTTTGGTGAGTCCATACGCAAGATACATACCTACCCCACCCCCCCACCCCCCCTTTTAAGGGTTAAACGGTTTGAAATGAGCGACTTGTACCTTTCACCATTTTCTCCAAGTCATTGAAAAGGCAGGAGTTAGGGGGTCAAAGTCGTCAAAGATAAGGACTTACGGGCGCCTCTGATCGGGTCTTTGCACCTTCTCAGGTGCAAAGCCGCCTGGAAAAACGACAGGCGGCCATCTGCTGTAATCCCCTCCAGCATTTCCGGGCCGCCCATCCGCTCTCCGAAGGGAGAAACGCCTGTTTTGATTCTTAATTCAAGGGTAGCGATTTCGCGGAATTAGACTGCAAACTTCGGGAGAAATATCTTTGGTTTGGAATGAGGGGGATGGGGCGGTTTCTGGAAGTTGGAGGGGTTGACACGAGCGAAGCGAGTTAGCAAGTCAGCGAGTTAGCGGGCGACGGTGCGCTCGTCGCGGTAACAAAAGACTCGGGAAATTCGCAATGAGCGCTGCGGTTTGTCAGCGTCAATTATGGACTTTGTTATCATCCGACCATGCCATTATCTTGGAATGAAATTCGCCACAGGGCGATCGCCTTCTCGAAGAAGTGGACTGGCGAGGCAAGCGAGCGCGCCGAAAAGCAAACATTTTGGAATGAATTCTTTGAAGTGTTTGGCGTGCGTAGGCGAGTTGTCGCAGCTTTTGAGGAACCTGTAAAGAAGATTTCCGGGAAATACGGCTTCATTGATTTGTTCTGGCCTGGAATTGCGTTGGTTGAACACAAAAGCCTCGGCAAAGATCTGGGCAAAGCCGAATCGCAAGCATTTCGGTACATCCAAGACTTAGCAAGAGAAGGGCGCACAGACGAGATACCTCGATACGTCATAATCTCAGACTTTGCGCGGATTGCATTGCACGATCTAGAGCCTGAAGAGCAACTCAATCTGCCTTTGTTCAATGGCATACGCGTAAAGACGATTGAATTCTCGTTATCGCAATTACACGATTACATTCACGCCTTTGCGTTCATCCCTGGATATAAACAACACAAATTCGAAGAGCAAGATCCAATCAACATCAAAGCCGTTCAAATCATGGGCCGTCTTCACGATGCCTTGGGTTCTGGCGGTTATTCAGGTCACAGGCTTGAGCGATTTCTTGTCCGCATTTTGTTTTGCTTGTTCGCCGAAGATACGGGGATTTTCGAGCGCGAATCTTTCCACTTATATCTGATAAATCGAACGGCCAAGGACGGCTCAGACCTAGGACTCCACCTAGCACGACTTTTTGATGTCCTTAACACCCCCCACGAAAAACGACAGAAGAACCTTGATGAAACGCTGGCAGCCTTTACGTATGTAAACGGAGAGTTGTTTTCGGAAAACCTTGGGTTCGCAGATTTCAACACAGACATGCGCGAAGCTCTACTCGCCTGCACGCGTTTTGATTGGTCCCGCATTTCTCCCGCGATCTTTGGCTCTCTTTTTCAGGAGGTAATACCTGAAAGACGTCAGATCGGGGGGCATTACACAAACGAACGTGACATTCTCAAGGTCGTACATTCGCTGTTCCTCGACTCACTTCGGGAGGAGTTTGAACGAGCGAAGGGCAGCAGAGCTGAATTGATGCGTTTTCACAATAAAATTGCGCGCCTTCGGTTTCTCGATCCAGCGTGCGGTTGCGGGAATTTCCTGGTAATTACTTACCGTGAGCTCCGGGCGCTCGAAATTGAGGTTCTAAAGCTTCTTTTCCCATCCGCCCACCAAGAGTTGGATATTCAGCGCCTCTCTCTTGTTGACGTCGATGCATTTTACGGTATCGAGATAAGTGAATGGCCCGCCCGCATTGCTGAGGTTGCGATGTGGCTTATGGACCACCAGATGAACATTCGCCTGTCCGAAGAATTCGGCCAATATTTTGTTCGTTTGCCGCTTAAGAAATCGCCGACAATCCTTTGCACAAACGCCTTGCGAATGGATTGGGAGGATATTCTTCCCCGCTCCCAATGCAGTTATGTTCTCGGGAATCCGCCATTCGTCGGGAAGAAGGCCCGGAACGCCCAGCAACAGGCTGATATGCGGCACGTGTTCGGCGAACTAAAGGGTACCGGCGTCTTGGATTACGTGTGCTGTTGGTATTTGCGCGCTGCTCAATATATTCATAGAACGCACATAAAAGTCGGATTCGTCTCTACAAGCTCCGTCACTCAGGGTGAACAGCCGGGCATTTTGTGGCCGATCTTATTTGGTTCGTTAGACGTGAAAATTCATTTCGCTCATCGCACCTTCGCTTGGGAAAGCGAGGCTCGTGGAAAGGCGCATGTTCATGTCGTTGTCATTGGCTTCGGAGCCTTCGACGTCAAAGGGAAGAGTATCTATGACTATGAATCCAGCAAAACAAGCGTGCTAGTGACGCACCCGGCAAACATTAGTCCATACCTCATTGATGGGAAGGACGCTGCGCTAACGGCGCGAGAGCACCCAATTAGCGATGTGCCAGAGATGCGGTTTGGAAGCATGCCAAACGACGACGGAAATCTACTGCTTACAGATGAAGAGAAACGGCAGTTGCTGGAGGATTCGCCAGATGCCGCGCCTTTGATTCGCCCACTCTTGAGTGCAGATGAATACCTAAACGGGAAAAAGCGTTGGTGCCTCTGGCTGGAGAACGTAGCCCCTCAAACGATCCGAAATTTCCCCGAGATCAACCGTCGTGTCACCGCAGTTAGGGCGTACCGTAAAAAGAGTACAAGACCGACGACAAATAAGCTTGCAGCGTTCCCTTCGCTCTTCGGGGAGATTCGACAGCCCACGACCGATTACGTTCTTGTGCCATGCCATAGTTCTGAGACGCGACTATACATACCCATGAGCTATTTCAGACCGCGGTACGTTTTGAACAACAGTTGCCTTTGCTTGCCCGAGGCGACGCTGTACCACTTCGGGGTTCTTACATCAGGGATGCACATGGCTTGGGTCCGTCAAGTTTGTGGAAGATTGGAGTCGCGTTATCGGTACTCCGTAAAGCTTGTTTATAACAATTTTCCTTGGCCTCAGGAATTGACGTCGAGAAACAGGGATTCCGTCGCAGAAGCTTCCCAAGAAGTGCTCAACGCAAGAACCGAGTTTCCGAGCTCAACACTCGCAGAGCTCTACGATCCGATTGCAATGCCTCCCAAACTGGTCAAAGCACATGCGCTCTTGGATCGGGCAGTCGAGCGCTGTTATCGGGTTCAACCTTTTGTGAGTGATCGGCAACGAGTCGAATTCCTCTTCGCACTTCACGAACGGCTGGCAGCGCCCCTGATTGCAGTTCCGAAGCGGAAGAGAAAGCCGTAGAACGGAGAAGTATTTGTTAGCGGCTTCGCCGCGAAGTTTGTTCTTCAAAAAAGTGGGTGGGGCGAGCAGAGATCAGGGGTCAGAGATCAGTTACCGATCCCACCCTAGCGACAAAAGCAAGGGCGCGCCGAGGGTGGGGCACCCGGCGCGGCATCGCCGCGAGCTTTGTTTTCAAAAAATGCGAAGGATCCCCAGGCTTGCGCCATGGGGCTACCATATGACGCCCGCCGAGGAGGGCTGGGCTCTCTACGCCGTGCGCTGATGCAGGAGCGCGCTGCACCGCTCGCCGAGGGTCGGCACCACGGGACAGGTAAAGTAAATCTGCCGGTTGATCTCCATTAACAGTTGCACCGCCTCGACCTGGCCGTTGTGCGCGGTGAGCGATCCGCCTGCATGCGCGAACTCGTCGCTCAGGTATTCGATTGCATGGCCCAGGATTTCAAGAGCGCGGCCCGCCTGGGGCGAGATGCGCCGGCGGCGCGTGCGGCCAATCGTTGCCGGAACAGTTGCTGGACCAACCGGCACCGAAGCCGGGCGCGGATAACTACTCATCATCGAAAGGGGGCCCATGCAGTCTATCCTCACCCGGTTCTTCGGTGATTCGAGCCAAATGGGATAGAGTACGAAGGTGCTGTCTCAAAATGGCGCACCAATATTTATGCCGGACCGGATCGGGAAAACCAGTGACATGGCTCACAGCCGTTTGGTTAACACTCGCGCCTCACCCCTCGCAATCCGCTCAAACCCGCCATCCGCCAAACTGCCAAGCGTTTCTTCTCCTCGCACCACTCCCTGCCTTGACGGGAGAAGCGCGAAAACCTAATCTCAAGCTAGGTTTTCCTTCCACCGGAGTCGGCTTTTTCTCCGGCGATGCAGGCCATACTCAAGTAACGGAATGCACCTCTTTCGGGCTGGGCGATGAATCGAATCCCTTATGACTGGCAGTACCTCCCGCTTTTAATGCAGATACTTGCCGCCTTTCTTGTTGGTGTGGCAATGGTTACGGCTTCGTGGTTCGTGGGCCGGCACCGCAACACCCAGGTCAAGCTCGCCGCCTACGAGTGCGGCATCCAGGCCACGGGCGATGCGCGCGGCCGCTTCAGCGTGCGCTTCTACCTGGTCGCGGTTCTCTTCATCCTGTTCGATGTGGAGATGGTCTTCATGATGCCCTGGGCCGTCATCTATCGCCAGCTTCCACACATTACGGGCTCTCGGCTCTTTGGTTTCTGGGAGATGCTCGTCTATCTCGGCTTCGTTGCCGTCGGCCTCTACTACATTGTGCGCAAGGGCATCCTCAATTGGAGCCAGGACAAAGCGGATCTTTAATGCAGGGAACAGGGATCAGGGGTCAGGGATCAAGGGGCGTTCTTTCGGCGATCGATAAAGTGATTGCACATTTGGAAACTCATCAAGAGCAGAGAAGGCGGCGATAGAAGATGACGAGCGCAATCCCCACGATCTCAGGCAAGCAGGCCGTGCTCGCCGCCATGCCCGCTCATCCTGCGGTCAAAGCCCTCGAGGCCTGGAATCCCAAAGCCTTCACCGACGCCAAATTCGACTTCGGCGAGCTCACGCTGACCGTCGCGGCCGACGAAATTTGCGGCGCCTGCTCCGCCGTCCAGGCCGCAGGCTACAACTTTTTTGAAGACATGACCGCGGTCGACTGGTTCCCCGCCTCGCCGCGGTTCCAGTTGAGCTACCACATCCTGTCGCACAAATTTCTGGAGCGCATCCGGCTGCGCGTGATGCTCGATGAATCGGATCTCAGCGTCGACTCCATCACGCCTGTCTGGCCCGGCGCCAACTTTTACGAGCGCGAGGTCTTCGATCTCTTCGGCATCCACTTCTCGGGGCACCCCGATCTCCGCCGCATCATGATGCCGGACGACTGGCAGGGCCATCCGCTGCGCAAGGACTACCCGGTGGAGGGATACCGCTAATGAACGGGAAATCGCCGAGCGAGAACCGAGGCGCGCCTGTTCTCGAGCTGCCTGCGACCGAAACTGCCGGCGAGCACGTGATGGTGCTCAACATGGGCCCGCAGCACCCCGCCACGCACGGCGTGCTGCGGCTGATTGTCGAGCTGGACGGCGAAGTGATCGTCAGCGTGCGGCCCGAGATCGGCTATCTCCACACCGGTATCGAAAAGACTTGCGAGGCCAAGTTTTACCAGCAGGTGGTTCCGCTCACCGACCGCGTCAACTATCTCGATCCGCTCTCGAACAATCTCTGCTACTGCCTCGCCGTCGAAAGACTTCTCGGCCTCGAAATTCCCGAGCGCGCCCAGTGGATTCGTGTTCTGCTCACCGAGCTCAGCCGCCTCAACTCGCATCTCATCTGGCTCGGCACCCACGCCATGGACATTGGCGCCCTCACCGTCTTCCTCTACACCTTCCGTGAGCGCGAAGAAATCCTGCGGCTATTCGAGGCAGTCGCCGGCCAGCGCATGATGACCAGCTACTTCCGCATCGGCGGCCTCGCATTGGAGCCGCCGCTCGACTGGTTCGATCGCGTGCAGCATTTCATCACTACATTTCCCGAGAAGATCGACGAGTACTCGAACCTGCTGACGGGCAATCCGATCTTCATGAATCGCTTGAAGGGTGTTGGCTATCTTTCTGCTGCGGATGCGGTTGCGCTTGGCGTGACCGGGCCGCCGCTGCGCGCCTCCGGCGTTGATATCGACCTTCGCCGCGACATGCCGTACTCCAGCTACGAGAAGTTCCAGTTCAAGGTCCCCACCTCAACCGTCGGCGACACCTGGGCACGGTACGAGGTCCGTCTCGTCGAGATGCGCGAAAGCACGAAGATCGTCCAGCAGGCGCTCGACGGCATGCCTGGCGGACCCGTGAAAGCTGATGCGCCAAAGATCGTTCTGCCCGACCGCGAAAAGATGAAGACGCAGATGGAGGCCCTCATCCATCACTTCAAAATTGTCAGCGAGGGCTTCAACGTTCCTGCCGGGGAGGTCTACCAAGGCATGGAGTGCGGCCACGGCCAGATGGGCTACTACGTGGTTTCCGACGGCACGGCGAAACCGTATCGCGTCCACATGCGCTATCCGGGGTTCGCCACGCTGCAGGCTGTCGAAACCATGTGCAAAGGCCGCCTCATCGCCGACCTCGTAGCCGTCATCGGATCGATTGATATCGTGCTGGGGGAGATTGACCGTTGAGCGCTCCGCGCCTTGATCCTTTGGACGAAATTCGGAGGGAACTCTGGCTCTCGCTCGCTTCCCTGCTCCGCAGCTACACCGCGGTGCACGGATTGCACGGCAAACGCCAGGCCCATATCGCCGCAACCGAACAGACCATCATCGTTCGCCACCGCGAGAAATGGCTGCGCCTAGAGCGCATTCATGCATCGATCACCTGGACGCGAGAAAATGGAAAGAGCGGATCGGTGGAACTGACCGATCACGGTCACCTGCGCGGCCCGGCCGGTGAAGAAGCCCTGGACCTGGCCGCCGAGGCGTGGGCGCGCGAGCTGATGCTGGAACACATGAAGGACGAGGCACGGGAGTTGACACGATGAGCCCGAAGAAGACCAAATCCGAACCCGCCTCCGTCTTCTCGCCCGAGCTAGCCGCGCGCTTTGACGCCCTCGTCGAGAAATATCCCGTCAAACGTTCCGCGCTCATTCCCATGCTGCTCTACGCGCAAGACGAGGTTGGCTGCCTCTCTGACGCCGTCATCGCCGAAGTCGCCCGCCGCATCGGCATCACCGAGCTTGAAGTGCGCAACGTCGCCACGTACTACTCGATGCTCCGCTTCAAAATGGCGGGCAAGTACAACATTCAGGTCTGCACCAACATCAGTTGCATGTTGCGCGGAGCCTACGAGGTCCTCGACCGCTTCCGCGAAGAACTTGGCATCGACCCCAGCGGCGTCACGCCCGACGGCCTTTTCTCGCTCGAAGAAGTGGAGTGCATCGGCGCCTGCTGCTGGGCCCCGGCCATCCAGGTCAACTACGAATTCCACGACGAGCTCAAGCCCGAGCTGGTCCCCGGAATCCTCGCCGGTTATCGCGGGATAGATCGAGACAAGAAGAAAGGCAAGGCCGGCGATGCCTAGGCTCGTCTCCCATCCCGACGAGGTCAAAATCGTCTCGCGCCGCTTCGGTCTTGGAGCGACGGACATCGATCGATACCTCGAACTCGGCGGTTACGAGGCCGTCAAAAAATGCCTCGCGCAGGGATCCGAGTGGATCATCGAGGAAATGAAGGCATCGGGCCTCCGCGGCCGTGGCGGCGCGGGCTTTTCCGCCGGCATGAAGTGGTCGTTCGTTCCCAGGCAATCCGCCAAGCCCAAGTACATCCTCATCAACGGCGACGAAAGCGAACCCGGCACCTGTAAGGATCACCTCATCTTCCTGCACGATCCGCACGCCGTCATTGAAGGCACCATCATTGCGGGCCTCGCCGTCGGGGCCAAGATGGGCTTCATTTATCTGCGCGGCGAGTACCGCTATCTGCTCGAGATTATGGAGCGCGCCGTTGCCGACGCCTACGCTCGAGGCTTCCTCGGCACAAACATCTTCGGCTCCGATAAAGAATTTCAAATCGTCACGCAAACCGGCGCGGGGGCGTACGAAGTCGGCGAAGAGTCGGCGCTGATGGAGTCGCTCGAAGGCCAGCGCGGCGTTCCGCGCATCAAGCCGCCCTTCCCTGCCGTCGTCGGGCTCTACGGTGGGCCCACGGTCATCAACAACGCCGAGACCATCGCCACCGTGCCTCACGTCATCATCATGGGCGCGGCGGCCTACGCTGCCATCGGCACTCCACGCAACGGCGGCACGCGTCTGTTCTCGATCAGCGGACACGTCGAGCGCCCCGGCGTCTACGAGCTGCCCATGGGCTACAACCTCAAGAAGATGATCTACGACGTGGCCGGCGGCATTCCCGGCGGACGCAAGTTGAAGGCCGTCGTTCCCGGCGGATCGTCTACGCCCGTTCTGCTGCCCGAAGAAATCGAAAACGTCGGCATGGACTTCGACCAGGTCGGCAAAGCCGGATCGATGCTCGGCTCCGGTGGCGTGGTTGTGATCGACGACCAGACCTGCATCGTCGAATTCGCTCTCCGTACCATCAGCTTCTACGCGCACGAGAGCTGCGGCTGGTGCATTCCCTGCCGCGAAGGCACTGACTGGCTGAAAAAGTCGCTCACCCGCTTCCACGCCGGCTTTGGTTCGCCTTCTGACATCGACAACATTCAGTACCTCGCCGAAAACATGCTGGGCCGCACCTTTTGCCCGCTCGGCGATGCGGCGGCCATGCCGACGATCACGTTCGTCAAAAAGTTTCGACAGGAATTTGAAGATCATTTGAACGGCAAGCCCTGCCCCTTCGCCAAGGAAGGCGTGCCGCAACTGACCGTTGTGTAACCCGCGAGGAGATTTCCGAAAGGCCGCACGCCCAAGAGAAACCGAATGCCCGATGTAACGTTCACAGTCGACGGAAAGAAGCTCACCGCGCACGCGGGCACGCTGCTCATTGACGCCTGCCGCAAAGCGGGCATCGAGATTCCCGCGTTTTGCTACTACCCCGGTCTCTCGCTTCAGGCGGCGTGCCGCATGTGCCTCGTGCGCCAGGAAAAAGTTCCCAAGCTGCAGACCGCCTGCACCACGCAGGTCGCCGAAGGCCAGGTGTTCACGACCGAGTCGCCCGAAATCGCGCAGGCGCGCAAGGCGATGATCGAGCTGCTGCTCGGCAACCACCCGCTCGATTGCCCCGTGTGCGACGCTGGCGGCGAGTGCGAGCTGCAGGACATGAACTTCAAGTACGGCGCAGGCGAAAGCCAGTTCGTCGAAGTAAAGTTTCATCGCGACGAGCAGCAGTGGTCGCCCGCCGTGTTTTACGATCGCCCGCGCTGCATCCTCTGCTACCGCTGCATCCGCATGTGCGGCGAAGGCATGGACGTTTGGGCGCTCGGCATCCACAACCGCGCGATCAACTCCGTCATCGTACCCAATGACGGCCACCAGCTCGACTGCGAGCAGTGCGGCATGTGCATCGACGTGTGCCCCGTGGGCGCGCTCACCAGCGGCAGCTATCGCTACAAGACGCGCCCGTGGGAGATGAACCACGTCTCCACCGTCTGCACGCATTGCGCCGACGGATGCAAAGTTACTCTCGGCGTGCGCCAGTCGAACGACGGCTCCAGCATCGTTCGCGCCGACAACCGCGACAAAAGCGGCATCAACAACGACTTCCTCTGCGCCAAGGGCCGCTTCGGCTTCGATTTCGTCGACAGCCCCGATCGCCTGACGCAGCCTCTCGTCCGCAACGCGCAAGGCAAGCTCGAACCCGCGACGTGGGAACATGCGATTCGCGTCGCGGCCGCCAAACTCAAGGAGATTCGCGACACGCGCGGCGGCAGCGCGATCGGCGTCATCGGATCAAACAGGGCAACGAACGAAGAGAATTATCTGCTGCAGAAGTTCGCGCGCACCGTGCTTGGCACAAACAACATCGATCACGTGCGGACGACTGATTACTCGTCCTTCGCCCGCGCACTCGTCGGCCAGCCGGGCAAAACCGCCAGCCTGCGCGACATAGCGGCCGCGCCCGCAATCCTCCTCGTCGGCGGCAACCCGACGGACGAGCACCCGCTGCTCGCCTGGCTGCTGCGGACTGATGTGCGGCTCAATCGCGCGCGCCTCTACGTCGCGAATTCCCGGCCCATCAAACTCGCCCGCCAGGCCAAAGCCACGCTCGAGATCAAGGCCGCCGACTACGGCAAGCTCGTCTCTCAGCTCGACACTGGGAGATCCGAATTCAGCAAGGCCATCCGCGCCGAAGAGTCACTGATCGTCATCTTCGGCGAAGAACTTCGCGGCGCGGCCGTCGAAAACCTCATCGCCTGGGGCCTCAAACGGGGCAACGTCCGTTTTGCGTATCTCGGCGACCATTCGAACTCACGCGGCGCGGCCGACATGGGTCTCTTCCCTGACCTGCTCCCCGGGTACGTTCCCGTCACCGCACCCGGCGCGTTCATCGAATACGCCAACCTTTCTGCCCAGCCAGGTCAATCGCTGCCACAGATGCTCGACTTGGCAGCAGCAGGTGAACTCGGCGCGCTGCTCGTCGTTGGCGCGAATCCCGTTTCGCGCAACAAACTCAGTCCCGCCACGCTCTCCAAAACATTTCTCATCGTCGAGGATCTGTTCCTCACCGAGACCGCAGCCCTCGCCGACGTCGTTTTCCCTGCCGCCAGCCTCTACGAAAAATCCGGCACCGTCGCGAATACATACGGCGACATTCAAATGGTTCGCAAGGCCGCAGACCGTGCGGGCGTCAAACCCGACTTCGAAATCCTCGTTCGCCTCGCCGGCGGCATGGGCGTCGACGTTGGCACGCTGGTTCCCTTCGGCAAACGCGGAGTCACTGGCGATCTCGGCCAGTCGCGGGGCGCGCAATCCGGCGAAGCGGATCGTCATTCCGTCTGGCTTGAAGCCAACGGCCTCGAGCCAAAGCTAAGCCCGTTCGATCCGCTGGCCGTGCTTGACGAAATAGAGCGCCTTGTACCGGGATACAAACTCGATCGCATCAATCTTTTCGCTGGCAACGACGTGCACACGGAGCCGGCCTCGCCGGGATTTGTTCCAGTCTCAGCGCTGATCTCGCCCGATCTTATTGTTCCCGCACACGACACGCTTTTCACCTCAGGCACGCTGGGCCGTTACAGCCCAGCGCTCAAACAACTCGAAGAACATCAATCAAAGGAACTCGCAAAATCCGCAGCCGACTGAGAGTTTGCACCCGGTCGTCGCTGACTCGCTGACTTGCTAACTTGCTGACTCGCTGTTTGAAGAAGGCCAAACGCACGTGACGATCCTCGCATTCTTTCTTTGGAGCCTCGCCAAAGTCGCCGTGGTCACGGTGGTGATGCTGCTTGGCATCGCTTACACCGTGCTCCTCGAGCGCAAACTGGTGGGTCGCATCCAGAACCGCTGGGGCCCCAGCCGGGTCGGCCCCTTTGGCCTCCTGCAGCCGCTCGTCGACGGCGCCAAGTCCTTCCTCAAGGAAGACCTGATTCCTACTGCTGTTTATCGCCCAATCTATCTACTCGCGCCCATCCTCTCTCTGGGCTGCGCGCTTATCTCCATCGCCGTCATTCCGTTCGGCGCGCCCGGCATGGGTCCGCACGGTTTCGATCTCTTCGAGATTTCCAACATCAACATCGGCTTGCTCGTCATTCTCGGCATTACGTCGATGGGCGTCTATGGCATCGCTCTCGCCGGCTGGTCGTCGAACAACAAATATTCGCTGCTTGGCTCGCTTCGCTCCTCGGCACAGCTCATCAGCTACGAACTTGCGCTCGGTCTCTCGGTGGTCGGTGTGGTTCTTCGTGCCGGATCGCTCAACCTCCGCGTCATTGTCGAGCAGCAAGCCACTCTCGGCGCCGCAACTTGGAATATCCTTGGCGGAGGCCAGTTCATCGCCTTCTTCATTTACCTAATGGCCGCCTTCGCCGAGACCAACCGCTCGCCTTTCGATCTGCCCGAGGCCGAAAGCGAGCTTACCGGCGGCTATCACACCGAGTACAGCTCCATGAAGTTTGCCATGTTCTTCATGGCCGAGTACGGCAACATGATTAACGTGGGCTGCGTGGCCACGCTGCTCTTTCTCGGCGGCTGGACGAGCCCCCTCGGCGACCTGATGCCGCCGCTGCAGAACACTGTCATCAACATCTTTCTTCCCATCTTTTGGTTCGTGCTCAAAGTCTTCCTGTTTCTATGTCTCTACGTCTGGGTGCGCGGCACGCTGCCCCGCTTCCGCTATGACCAATTGATGAGCTTCGGATGGCGCGTGCTGCTTCCGCTCGCCATCCTCAACATTGTGGGAACAAGCCTCTGGCTTGCGTACCGCTGAGGGTAGATTCCCAAGTCTGAAAATCCGGACATGGGCGCCCCCGAGACGACGATTCGCGCTCATTTACAATCGGGAAGGAATTTTCCTCGAACGACGATGCACCTGATCCTGTTCTTCCTCTTTGCCGGACTCTGCCTCGCGGGAGCCATCAATCTCCTGTTGCAGACCCATCCCATCAATAGCGCTCTCTCGCTCATCGTCGTTATGACCTCCCTCGCTGTGCTCTATCTTTTGCTCGGCGCCGAATTCCTCGCCATCGCGCAGATCATCGTCTACGCCGGCGCGGTCATGGTTCTGTTCATCTTCGTCGTCATGCTCCTGAACGCCGGCCGTGAAGAGCGTACCCTCGGCAGTCGCGCCGCCGGCGCCGTCGGATTTCCCGCGGTCGCCGCGCTGCTGGCCGTTCTCGCCACCATCATTCTTCGCGCGCAGGGCTTGGGCGCGGCGCATCTCGGCCAGGGCCTGACCAACGCGCCCGGCCAGTCGAACCTGGTCCTGCTCAGCCAGGTGCTCTTCCACGAACTGCTCCTGCCCTTCGAGGTCACATCGGTGCTCATTCTCGTCGCCATTCTCGGCGCGGTCGCGCTCGCGCATAAAGAAGGCGCGGAAAGGACGGCCGAAAAGTGAGCTTCCTTCAACACGACGTGCCTCTCACGTGGTACCTGCTTCTGAGCGCTGTCCTGTTCTCGCTCGGCATCGTCGGTTTCCTCATCAAGCGCAATCTCATTACCGTTTTCATGTCCATTGAGCTCATGCTCAACGCTGTCAACCTCTCTTTCGTCGCCTTCGCTTCTCAGTGGCACGAGGTGCGGGGCCAGATCTTCGTCTTTTTCGTCATGATGGTCGCCGCCGCTGAAGCCGCAGTCGGCCTGGCCATCATCATTGCCGTCTTCCGCGCTCGCGCCACGCTGGCGGTCGACCGGATCGACCTGATGAAGCTATGAACGAGTCCCCGCATCTGTGGCTGATTCCGCTGTTTCCCTTCGTGGGCTTCCTGCTCAACGGAATCCTCGGCTCCCGCATGCCCCGGCGGCTCACCACCATCATCGGCATTCTTGCGCCGCTCGGCTCGCTCCTTTTGGTTCTGAACGCCTTCATCGCCACCAGCGTCACCGCTGCCACAAGCTGTCCTGGTTGCGGTCTGGTCTCGGCCATGACGCTGCCGGCCGTCGACACTCTTTCGCAGCCCTGGATTGCCATCGGCGCATTTCACGTCGATTTCAGCTTTGCCCTCGATCAACTCTCGCTCGTCATGCTGCTCGTCGTCACCAGCGTGGGCTTTCTCATCCACGTTTACTCCGTCAGCTACATGCACGACGACGCGGGCTACGCGCGCTACTTCAGCTTCCTCAATCTCTTCCTCTTCTTCATGACCGTGTTGGTCCTCGCCGAAAACTTTCTGCTCATGTTCGTCGGCTGGGAGGGCGTGGGCCTGGCTTCCTATCTGCTCATCGGCTTCTGGTTCCAGAAGAACAGCGCGGCCGACGCCGGCAAAAAAGCTTTCATCGTCAATCGCATTGGCGACTTCGGCTTCCTGATCGGCATCTTCCTTGTCCTCTCCACCTTCGGCACGCTCAGCTTCGGCGACATCGCGGTAAAGCTTGCGCTGGCTCCCGGCTGGCAGGGCGCCGTCCTCACCGTTATCTGCATCTGCCTGCTTGCGGGCGCCGCCGGCAAGAGCGCGCAGCTCCCGCTCTACGTTTGGCTGCCCGACGCCATGGAGGGCCCCACACCCGTCTCCGCGCTCATCCACGCCGCCACCATGGTCACGGCCGGCGTTTATATGATCGCGCGAACACATTTACTTTTCGATCGCGCGCCCATCGCGCTCTGGACGGTCGCCATTGTCGGCGCCGCCACGGCTCTCTTCGCCGCCACCATCGGCCTCGCGCAAAACGACATCAAGCGCGTGCTCGCGTACTCCACCATCTCGCAGCTCGGCTACATGTTTCTCGCCTGCGGAGTCGCGGCCTACTCAGCAGCAATCTTCCATCTCGTCACGCACGCGTTCTTCAAAGCCCTCCTCTTCCTCGCGGCCGGCTCGGTCATTCACGCACTCGGTGGCGAGCAGGACATGCGTAAAATGGGCGGCCTGCGCACCAAGCTCCCCGTCACCTTCTGGACAATGACCGTGGCTGTCTTCACCATTGCGGGATTTCCGCCGCTGGCCGCCTTCTTCTCAAAAGACGCCATTCTCTACGCTGCATATCTTGACGGAGCAGGCGGCAAGATTCTGTGGTTTGTCGGCCTCGTCACGGCGCTGCTCACCTCGCTCTACATGTTTCGCCTGTGGTATCTCACCTTCTTTGGAGAACTACACACGCCCGATGCTCATCCTAACGAGTGCCCGTGGTCGATGCGTGTGCCTCTCGTCATCCTTGCCATCCTTTCAGTCTGCGGCGGATGGATCGGCATCGATCGCTTCAGCGCGTACCTCGCTCCCGCGGCCGCGGCGCATCGCGCCATGCCGGCCGGAATGCCGGCGAGCGAGTTTGGCCTGTCGGTTCTTGCCGTTCTGGTGGCTCTCGTCGGCTTGTTCATCGCCGACACATTCTATCGCCGCAAGACCGAGCGTCCCGCCGAGCTCGCCGCCGCGCTCCCCAGCGGTTACAAGCTGCTCCTGAACAAGTACTACGTCGACGAGATCTACGGCGCGGTCATCGTCAAGCCGCTGCTCAGCGTCTCGAAATACGTCCTCGGCTGGATCGTCGACGGCGCGATTCTCGGTGGCCTCGCCTGGCTGCTCGCTGGCGTCGCTTCCCTCTCCGGCATGATCCTGCAGCGCTGGCAGTCGGGCAACCTGCGCTCGTACGCCGCGTGGCTGGCCGCCGGAGCCGCCGCCGTGCTTTTGTTTTTGCTCATCACAGCCTCACCCCACGCGTGGAGTCTATCCTTCTTTCATTCCGAACCCATCTTCAAACTAAGTCACATTACCGTTACGCAGCTCGGACAGGCGGGGCGCTGAGAAATGACCATCGACCAATCCATTCTCACCCTCATCCTGCTGGTTCCGCTCGCGGGCGCGGTGCTCGTCGCGATCCTACCCGACCGCGCCAAGCTACCCAACTGGATCGCCCTCGCCACCACGCTCTTCACGTTCCTCCTCACATTGCATCTTCCCGCGCATTTCGCCGCCGGCCAATCCGGGTTCCAGTTCGAGCAAAACGTTCCCTGGATCGAGAGCCCCGCCATCTTCTACCACGTCGGCGTCGATGGCCTCAGCCTCTGGCTCGTCGTTCTCGTCGGCCTGCTTGCGCCCGTCGGCGTTGTCGCCAGTTGGAACGCGATCCAGACTCGCCGCAAGGTTTTCTACTCGCTCTTCCTCATCCAGCAGACCGCCATGTTCGGCGTCTTCGTCTCGCTCGACCTCATGCTCTACTACGGCTTCTGGGAACTCTCACTCGTGCCCATGGCGATCCTGATCGCCATGTACGGCCGCAAAGAAGGCTCGCGCGCCGCTCTCAAATTCTTCCTCTTCACCTTCATTCCCTCCGCGCCGCTGCTGGTCGCCATCCTCTGGCTCTACGCGCGCACTCACACATTCAACTTCGCTGACCTCCAATACCAGACCGCCAGCGGCGTCCTTCCCGCAGGCGCGCTCTTCTGGTGCGCGCTCGCGTTTCTGTTCGCCTTTGCGGTCAAGGTTCCCGTCTTCCCGCTGCACGGCTGGCTGGCCGACACGTACAACGAAGCGCCCGTCGCGCTCGCCATGGTCGTCGCCGGCAAGCTCGGCCTCTACTCCATGTTTCGCTTCCACGTGGAGCTCTTCCCCAACCAGGCCAGCGCCATCGCGCCGCTGCTCATTGCGCTCGCCGTCATCGGCATTCTCTACGGCGCCTGCCTCGCCCTCGTGCAGCGCGACTTCTGGCGTCTCATGGCCTACGCCGCACTCAGCCACTTGAGCCTCATCGTCCTCGCCATCTATGGCTTCACCTTCCTCGGCTGGGCCGGCGGCGTATATCAGATCCTCTCGCACGGCGTGGTCGACGGCGCGCTCTTCCTGCTGCTCGGCGCGCTTGAGGTTCGCTACGCCACCAGCCTCATCAATTCCTACGGCGGCCTCGGCGCCAGGCTGCCCCGCGCCGCGTCCTATTTCGTTATCGCCGCGCTCGCCATGATCGGTTTGCCCATGCTCTCGGGCTTCATCGGCGAATTCATCATCCTCTCCAGTACTTTCGCCGGCGTCAGCCGCGGCTGGGCCATCGCCGGTGCTGTCGGAGTCATCCTTGGCGCGGCCTACATGCTCTGGCTCGTCCAGCGCCTCTTCTACGGACCCGAGAGCGCGCTCGCTACATCCAAGCCGACCAGCGATCTTCGCTTCGGGGAACTCGCCATCCTTACACCGCTCATCGTTCTCATGCTTGTCATGGGACTCGCGCCGAATCTCTGGCTCGATTCCATCAAGACCGGCGTTCATCCTCCAATCCTCACCCCGCAGACCCTTGATCAGCCCGTGACTTCCGCACCTACAAGAAACGGGCCGATGGTCTCCCGCGGGCTAAGCAAGCCAACTGAGATTTCGAAAGAAATTCAACAAGAAACTCAACGGGAGGCCACGCGGTGAACCCAGTTCCCGACATCTATCGCATCCTCCCCGAGGTCATCCTCACGCTCACTGGCGTCGCCGTCATGCTTATTGACGCATCGCTGCCGCCCCTGTGGCCGCGCCGCCCGCTCGGCTGGGTCGCCGCCATCGGCACAACCATCGCGCTCTGGGCCAGTCTGTGGCAGCTCTCCTTGTTGCAAGGCTCCGGCTTCTTTGCCACTGTCGAGACCAGCGCCTTCACCGTCTTCTTCCACGTCCTCATCTGCGGAATCGTTCTCGTCGCGCTCCTGCTCTCGCTCGACACCCTCCCCGCCGGCACGCATCACCAGGGCGAGTTCTACGCCCTCATCATCTTTGGCGCCGTCGGCATGTGCCTGCTTACCTCCGCCGTCGAGCTCCTCGTCGTCTTCATCGCGCTCGAAATCTCCTCCATCTCCACATACATCCTCGCCGGCTGGCGCAAGCAGACCGGCCGGAGCCCTGAAGCCGCCATCAAATATTTCCTGCTCGGCTCCTTCGCCACTGCGTTCCTGCTCTACGGCATCGCATTGATCTTCGGCGCCACCGGAACCACGCAGATCTACCAGATCGCCCTGCTCGCCCCCGCCGCGCAGAACCAGACCCTCGTCGTCGCCGCTCTCGCGCTCATGCTGGTCGGCATTCTCTTCAAAGTCTCCGCCGCGCCGTTTCACGTGTGGACTCCCGACGTTTACGAAGGCGCGCCCACGCCCGTCGTCGCGCTGCTCTCGACTGCGCCCAAGGTTGCCGCGTTCGCGCTGCTTCTTCGCGTCGTCTACGAGATCTTCCCCAGCCTCCACTCGCTCTGGGCGCCGCTGCTCTGGATCGTCGCCGTCCTCTCCATGACCGTCGGCAACCTCGCCGCGCTCCGCCAGCAGAACGTCAAGCGCATGCTGGCCTACTCGGCCATCGCCCACGCCGGATACTTGCTCGCCGCATTCGCAGGCATCGGGTCCATTGGAATTGCGGCGGCGGCCTTTTACGCCGCTGCCTACGCCGCCATGAACGTCGGTGTCTTTGCCGTCATCACTCTCGTCGCCGGGTACGACGAGCAGCTCTCCCTCATCGACGACTACCGCGGCCTCCTCTACCGCTCGCCGCTCCTCGGCAGCCTGCTCATCTTCTTCCTCATCTCGCTCATCGGCATTCCCTTCACCGGCGGATTCTTCGGCAAGTTCTACGCCTTCACCGCCGCGGTGGGCGGCGGAGCCATCGCTCTGGCCATCATCGGCCTGCTCAACTCAGGATTAGCCGCGGCTTATTACCTCCGCCTCGTGCTCGTCTCCGCCCAGCGCCCACTTGAAGATCAACGCATCGCGCCGCCCCGGCCCGCAGTCGGCCCTGCCGTCATCGCCGCGCTCTTCCTCGCCGTCGCCGCAACGTTGATTCTCGGCATCATTCCCGGCGCAACGCTCGATGCCGCGCAATCCGCCGCGCACACGCTGCAGGCGCCGCCGCAAGCGCCCGTCGCCGCCGTTCCTTTACAATTCCCTCAATGAAGCTTGGCGAATTAGCAAGTCGGCTGGGCGCGGAACTCCGCGGCAACCCGGATCTCGAAATCACCGGCGTCAAAGGCATTGAAGAAGCCGGACCCACTGAAATAACCTTCGTCGCCAACGTCCGCTATACTGCGCTCGCCCGAACCACGCACGCCGCCGCCGTGATCGTTGAGCCGGAATTCCAGGAAATCTCAGCCGCAACCATCCGCATCAAGAATCCCTATCACGCTTTCTCGCGCGCGCTCGGCCTCTTCTATCAGCCGCCGGCCTACTCGCCAGGTATTCACTCGACCGCCGTCATCGATCCCACCGCCGAAATCGGCCCTGACGCGCACATCGGGGCTTACGCGGTTATCGGACCGCGCGTTCGCATCGGCGCGCACGCCGCCATCCTGCCGCACGTCGTGCTCTATCCTGGCGTCGAGGTGGGCAGCCACTTTTTTGCGCACGCGCACTCGGTCGTTCGCGAGAACTGCGTCCTCGGCGACTACGTGACGCTTGAAAACGGCGTCGTCATCGGCGGCGACGGCTTTGGCTTCGCAAAGAATGCCGAAGGCCACTGGGAAAAAATCCCACAGTCCGGCCCCGTCCGCATCGGCAGCCACGTCGACGTGCAGGCCAACGCCACCATCGACCGCGCCACCGTCGGCGCGACCGAAATCGGCGACGGCACCAAGGTCGACAATCTGGTCCAGGTGGGCCACGGCTCGCGCATCGGCAGCGACACGCTCGTCTGCGCGCAGACCGGCCTCGCCGGCTCTTCCATCATCGGCAACAACGTCATCCTCGCCGGCCAGGTGGGCATCGCCGGCCATCTTACGGTCGGCGATGGCGTCATACTTACCGCGCAATCCGCGGTTTCGCACGACGTGCCGCCCGGCAAGACGATCTCCGGCTCTCCCGGCTTTGACAATCGCACCTGGCTCCGTGCCGTCGCCATCTTCCAGCGCCTGCCGGAACTTGCCAAGCGCCTCGACCGCCTCGAGAAGTTGATCGAAAAGCATTTCTCCACTGATGCCACGCCCGGCGCAACAGGGCCTGAAGACCGAGGCAAAGATTGATCGGCCGCGCCGCCTTTCGCTCATCGGCCATCGCAGTTGCACTCTGCGCGGCTCTCCTCCCCGTCACAGCCTGCCACTCCTACCACATCGACACGACCATCGAGAACCGCACCGGCGCCGATATTCAACTCCTCGAAGTCGATTACCCCTGGGCCAGCTTTGGCGCCGACCGCATCGCTTCCGGAGCGGAATACCGCTATCGCTTCACCGTGCTCGGCACCGGCCCGCTCAAGATCACCTACACAGCCGCCGGCAACAAGCAGGTCCAGATCACCGGGCCGACGCTCGAGTATCACCAGCAGGGTCAGCTCAAAATCGTTCTTCTACCCGCCGGCAAAGCGCAATTCCTTCCCCAACTCACCTCCCCTTCCTGATTCCCGGCTGGGCACAGCCGCACCTCAAACTCTGGCCAACGCAAAAAGGCGGAGCCCGTTTCCGGCCGCTCCGCCTCTTCTACCACTCAATGCTTACTTATTCCCGGGCCCCAATGTCCCTCGGTCTCTGTTTTCCTATTCCCTAATCCCTGGTCCCTATTCCCTGCTCTCAATGCACCACGTTCTGGAACAGCGGCGACTGCAAAAGCGCGCTGAACTCCGTGTCCGACGTGGCGAAGTGAATTCCCAGCTTCCCTGAGTCGGAGTCGATCGACGTCTCGTTCAGCGCCTGCTTCTCCGTATCCGATCCCGTCATCTTCCTCACCATCACCGCCGCCGAAAGCAGCGACGACATGGTTGCCGCCGTAAACGTATCGCCGGTCTCAATAGTCAGGTCGAACTTGACGCCGTGCGAGAAATCCATCGAGTACCACGAAGCCTCGAGCCGCTGCTTCACGGTGTCGAAATCGGTCAGCGATCCCGCCTGGCCAAGCAGTTGCTTCATCATGGTCTGTGTGCCCGCGTTGTCCAGAATGCTCCACAGCGGATTCGAATCCACGCTCTGCATTGCGTTCATCATCGATCCGTTGGTAAGCAGGCTCGGCGCCATTCCGTCTCGCGCATCCAGCGACTTGGTCACCGAGTCCTTGCCCCCGAAGATCATCGTTGAGGGATCCACAAAGCACAGCACCATCCCCGTCTTGCCCATGGGGTAAACGCTGTTCGTCCTCACCATCGTCGGCCTGATCTTCTGCGCGCGAAAGCTCGCCAGAATGTCCGCGGTCGGAAACTGCCCTTGCGCCACTCCCACCGTCTGCAGCGCATCGCTTCCCGGCGACGGCCGGAACAACGCGAACGCCAGCTCGTCCACATAATCGTCGATCGGCTCGCCCTGGCTTGCGCCCGTTTTTCCCGTCTTCAAAGTGAACTTGCTCAATGCCTCGTCGAACTGCTTCAGCTCCGGCGGCATCACGCGGTTCCGCAAATTCATCGCCGCCGTCGAGTTCTGCATCGCCCGATAGTCAATCGCCACCAGTTGCTGCACATCGTGCGGAATGGCTCCGCGCGCATCCGTCGTTAACTGTGCTGCCGGAGCCGGCGCCGCTGCCGCCAGCAACATTGCTAAAATCGAAATTCCCATTAGCCGCTTAAACAATTCAACCCTCCGCATTCCCATTCCCTTTTGCTCGCTACCCTTATTCTACCGATTTCTTGTTTCTCATGTTCGCGAGCGCTGCTCTCCCGGCCACGCCAGCGGATGTTCGAGGCGTCTTTCCAGGATTTTGGTCTGCTCGTCGAACTCACTTAATTGACGCATCCAGTCGCTTTCCCGCTCACAGGCCGCCTCGGGAATCAAGCCAATCACCTCTCCCTCGGCAATTTTCGCCTTGTGACGTCCGGCCAGGCCTACAACTTTCCGGTGAACCGCGGAAAGCGGCGTCGCCTCAAAATCCGTAATGTTCATCGAAAGTTGGGCCCGGCCATGGGCCAGAACCCCCATCGCCTTTACGCCCCTCATTCCCCCGCCCGCGGCGCGAATCTCGCGCGCGATCGCCCGCACCATCGAAACATCGGACGAATCGAAATAAATATTGTAGGCAACCAGGAACTTCCGCGCCCCTACCGCGCAAGCGCCTCCGGTCGGATGCAGTCCCGGCCCGCCCAGGTCGGGCCGTCGCGATGGCTCCTTCTCCGCCGCGTCTCTCAGCCCCTCGAACTGGCCCCGCCGCACATCCTCAAGGTTCACGCGGTCAGGCCGCGCCGCCGCCGCCTCGTAGAAATACACCGGCACTCCGAACCGCCGCCAGATCTCCAGCCCCGCCTGCCGTGCCAGCATCACGCATTGTTCCAGCTTGATCCCTTTCACCGGCACAAACGGAATCACGTCTGCCGCGCCAATGCGTGGATGCGCGCCCTGTTGTCGCGTCAGATCGATCAACTCCACGGCCTTGCCGGCTGCCCTGATCGCCGCTTCGACCACCGCGGCCGGCTCCCCGGCAATCGTCACCACGGAGCGGTTGTGGTCAGCGTCCATCGACCAGTCGAGCAGGCGCACTCCTTCCACGCGCATGGCACTCACAATCGCCTCAACGCGCGCGGCGTCCGTGCCCTCTGAGAAGTTGGGAACGCATTCGACGATCGCTTCGCTCATCTCCGCCTTGCTTTCTCGCCCATCCTGCTCCGATCCCCGTTCCTATTCCCTATTCCCTGGTCCCTGCTTTTCTCATCTCCAGAACGTATATCCAACCTGGATCAGAAGGCTGGCGTTCACGCCCGGGTTGCGGTCGCCCAGCGACGCCGAAGAAATGTGGATGGCGTTCAAGCCCACGTCGATCGACCGCTTCGGCTTGAGGAAGTAATGCACTCCAATGCCGCCCTGCGGTGAAAAATTCCACACGCTTGTGCTGCCGTCAATTTCCTCAGACGGGTTGCTCATGAGATTCGGCGGAAACTCGTGCGTCGTATAGATCACCCCGCCTGCCCCCTGAAACCATGGCTGAATCCTGCGCGAGTGGGAAACAAAATTCCAGCGGAAGATGACCGGGGTGATGCTTACGCCGCGAAACGTTCCACCGCCAAACGGCAGAAGACAACCGATCGTCTGCCCATTCGTCGTCTGGCACTGATATTCCTCGAGGTGCGGGGGCGGCGTATACGCCTGCCACAGCGGCATGATGTTCCCCGCAAGCTGAAATTGCCCGCTCAAGATTCCGGCGTGCACCAACGGCGTCAGCACTTTGCCCAGCTCGAATCCACCCCAGAAGAACTTGTAATTCGAGCGGTCGCCGATTCCCGAGCCCCAATTCAGGAATGGGCCGTACTCCCAGCTCCGGTTGCTCCTCACGCGCGCCACTGGGTCGACCGCTCCGTCGCCTCCGCCGGCGCCGGCTCGCTCCGCCGTCTGCGCCACAGCCGTCACCGCCCCCGCCAACAACAGCAAAACAACAATCCCCTCAGTTCGCCGCAAATCCTTCCCCACCCTTCCGATCTTCAGTCCCCGGTCCCTGGCCCCAGCTTTCCGATTCCCTGTAGTTCCCAAAAAAAGACCGCCACTACCGGGCGGCCTCGTCCCTGCCTGCCATCGGCGCGCTTAGCCAGCCGCGTGCTCCATTTGCTCGGCGTCTATGTCCGCGTTTGAATACACGTTCTGCACGTCGTCCAGATCTTCCAGCGCCTCCATCAAGCGCATCATCTGGCTGGCCGCATTGCCTTCCAGCTTGTTATAGGTCGAGGCCACCATGGTCACTTCGCTCATCACCGTCGGAATCCCTGCCGCCTTCACTGCGTTGGTCACTGCCTCATGCGCATGCGGATCGGTAATGATCTCCCACGTGTCGCCCTCGTCCTTTAGATCCTCACCGCCATGCTCCAGCACGATGTCCATCAGCTTCTCTTCGCTAGCCGCCGACTTTTCGATCGCGATCAGGCCCTTCTTATGGAACATGAACTTTACCGATCCCGCTTCGCCCAGGTTCCCTCCATTCTTTGCGAGCGTATGCCGGATCTCGCTCACCGCGCGATTGCGATTGTCGGTGAGCACTTCGACGAGCATGGCCGCGCCTCCCGGCCCATACCCCTCAAACATCGCTTCCTCGTAGCTCACCCCTTCCAGCTCTCCCGTGCCGCGCTGGATGGCCCGCTTGATGTTGTCGGCCGGCATGTTCTCGGCCTTGGCCGCCAGAACCGCCGTGCGCAGGCGCGGATTCTTGTCGGGATCGCCGCCCGCCCTGGCCGCAATCGTAATTTCTTTAATGAGCCGGGTGAAAATCTTGCCGCGCTTCGCATCGAGCGCGCCCTTCTTGTGCTTGATGGTGGCCCATTTCGAGTGGCCTGACATAAGAACCTCAAAAGCGTTGAAAATGACGGTGTTCGCTCACACCTGACCTCGTGAGTATACCATCGGCAACGACCGTCGAGATATGCCGGCTGGCCGCCCCAATCGGCCGCTCAGAGCACTTCTCCTTCACAGGTAGCTCTTGCAACGATCTGCGAGGCGGCGCTTCCTTAAGGGAACCGCCGCTTGACTTCGCCGGCTCCGGTCTACAGCAGAAGGAGAAGTGCTGTAGCGCGCTTGCCATCACTCCGCGGGAACCCGCCCAAGCGCCTTGGGCCAGCGCATGATCTCCATGAAATCGAGGCCCAGCGCCACAATCACCGATCCGATGAACCCGGCGATTGAACCGAGCGCCACGCCGTGACCGCGCGCAAAAGCGTAGGCGATTGAGACGACGATCACCACCGCGTTCAAGCTCAGCCAGGCGCACGCCAATCGCCGTCGCCAGAAAGCCAGCACGCACGCCGGTGCAACGGTCAGGGCATTGAAGACGACAACGAACAAATTGAGCGCCGGCTGCATCGATCCTATAAACAAAAGAGGCAGTGTCAGAAACGGCATCCCGCCCCACAGGATTCCCAGAGCCAGCAGAACTCTCAGCCAGAACTGCCGCATGCGCGATTTTTCGTTTCTCTTGTCGTCGTTGGTCATTGCCTGCTCCCGTCGGCTCGTCGCTCCGCCGACAACCTAACCCGCGCACTCGCTCACCCGCCGCTACGCAAACACTTCGGCGTCGCGAAACCGTGTGCCGTTCTTGTCTTTCTCCGACACGATGGCATCGGCCGTGGCGATCGGCCACTCGATCCCCAGTTCCGGATCGTTCCATTGAATCGTCCGCTCCGCCTCCGGCGCGTAATAATCCGTCACCTTGTAGGCGAACCCGGCCACGTCGCTCAAAACCAGGAACGCGTGTCCGAATCCCTCGGGAATCCACATGATCTTACCGTTTTCGCCGCTCAGCTTTTCGGCCGCATGCTTGCCAAACGTCGGCGAGCTGCGCCGCAAGTCCACCGCCACGTCCAGCACCGCCCCGTGCGTCACGTGCACCAGTTTTCCCTGCGCTTGCGTGATCTGGTAGTGAATTCCGCGCAGCACGTTCCTCGCGGAAACCGAATAATTGTCGAGCACCCAGTTTGTAGGCAGTCCCAACTCTGCGATGCGCCGCCAATTGAAGGTCTCAGTGAACGAACCGCGATAATCCCGGTAGACATCCGGCGTCAGCAGCAGCACGTCCGGCAGCGAGGTCTTTTCGATCTTCATGGCTTTTCGGCGTTCCGGGCCGCGGGAGGATACGGATCGCGCAGCAGCGCCAGCAGGTATTGGCCGTAGCCGCTCTTCGCGATCGGCGCCGCCAGCACCTCAAGTTGCTCGGCGTTGATGAATCCCTGCCGGAACGCAATCTCCTCCGGGCACGCGATGTTCAACCCCTGCCGCCGCTCGATGGTGTGTACAAACATCGCCGCTTCCAGCAGCGAATCGTGCGTTCCGGTGTCCAGCCACGCCATGCCCCGGCTCATCAGCTCCACATTCAGCTTGCCTGCCTCCAGATAGCGCCGGTTCAGATCGGTGATCTCCAGCTCTCCGCGCGCCGAGGGCTTCAGCGTCTCGGCGATCTTCACCACGTCGCTGTCGTAAAAGTAGAGCCCGGTCACCGCGTATCGCGACTTCGGATGCGCCGGTTTCTCTTCCAGGCTCACCGCGCGGCCTGCCGAGTCGAACTCGACCACTCCGTACCGCTGCGGATCCTCCACCGGATATGCGAACACCGTCGCGCCTTCCTTCCGTTGCGCCGCCGCGCGCAATTGCTTCGGGAGTTCGCCGCCGTAGAAAATGTTGTCGCCCAGCACCAGCGCGCTCGGCTGCCCTGCAATAAAATCCTTCCCGATCAGGAACGCTTGCGCCAGTCCATCAGGGCTTGGCTGCACCGCGTAGCTGAACTCGAGGCCCCAGCGCTTTCCGTCGCCCAACAGATCAGCGAACCGCCCCGTATCCTGCGGCGTCGAGATCACCAGGATCTCCCGGATCCCCGCCAGCATCAGCGTGCTCAGCGGGTAATAGATCATCGGCTTGTTGTACACCGGCAGCAGTTGCTTCGACACAACATGCGTCATGGGGTAGAGCCGCGTCCCCGATCCACCGGCGAGAATAATGCCTTTCATAATGCCGCCCGCTCCGCGTAATTCTTCGCGATCCAGTCGCGATAGGCCCCAGTGCGCACGCAATTCACCCACTCCGCATTGTCCAGGTACCAGCGCACCGTCTTGCGCAGCCCGCTTTCAAACTTTTCGCCCGGCTCCCATCCCAGCTCGCGGGAGATTTTTCTTGCATCGATCGCATAACGCCGGTCGTGTCCCGGCCGGTCTTGAACATAAGTGATAAGCCCGCGCCTCGGTGCGGCACCCGGTCCCGACCGCATCTCATCTACAAGGTCGCAGATCGCCGTCACCACGTCGATGTTCGCCTTCTCGCTGTTTCCGCCGATGTTGTATGTCTCTCCCAGCCGCCCTCTTTCAAGCACCGCTCGAATCGCCGCGCAGTGATCCTCCACAAACAGCCAGTCGCGCACATTCTTGCCGTCGCCATAGACGGGCAGCGGTTTGCCTTCAAGCGCGTTCAGAATCATCAGCGGAATCAATTTCTCGGGAAACTGGTACGGCCCGTAGTTGTTCGAGCAGTTCGTCGTCAGCACCGGCAGCTTGAACGTATGAAAGTACGCCCGCGCCAGGTGATCCGATCCAGCTTTTGAAGCCGCATAAGGGCTGTTCGGAGCATAAGCAGTCTCTTCGCTGAACGCTGGATCGCTGGGCCCCAGCGTCCCGTACACTTCGTCGGTGGAAACGTGCAGGAACCGGAACTTCGCGCGGTCGTCCTCGTCGAGCCCCGTCCAGTACACCCGCGCCTGCTCCAGAAGCGTGAACGTGCCCATCACGTTCGTGCGGATGAACCCTTCCGGCGAGACAATGGACCGGTCCACGTGGCTCTCCGCCGCAAAATGCACAATCGCCCGCGGCTGATGCTTCCTGAGCAGCGACCCCACCAGTTCCGCGTCGCAAATGTCACCGCGCACAAACGTGTAGCGCTCGTCCTGCTCGAGCGGCGCCAGGTTCGCGGCGTTGCCCGCATAGGTCAGCAGGTCAAGGTTCACCATGTGCCCGCCGCCGGATTTCATCCAGCACAAGACAAAGTTCGAGCCGATGAACCCCGCTCCGCCGGTCACCAGAATGGTCTCGTTCGTACGCATCATTCCAGCCGAGTATACGGCACAAAACACGCCACATGCGATGACACTGGAGTGTCAGTCCTCCAGCCCGGCACCCGCACCTCGGCGTGAATTGGCCGTTACCAAAGGGTCTCGTCCCCCATTCTGAAAGGAACTACTGCATTGACGGCGGTTTTTCGCTATATTAAAGGCAGCGCAGTTCCGGAATGCGGCCGGAGTTGCTCACGCAAACCTCTGGATTCACTGGCAAGGCGATTTTTCCTCATCCAAATCGCAGAGCGGTTGTGTACTTGACCGAATTTACGATCCAGCAACGAGAATTTTTCCCAAAGGCTGCCATGGAATCGACCAATCGCCGTTACCGTCCACCGCAAGCGCAAGGCCTCTATCATCCTCGCGATGAGCACGATGCCTGCGGCATGGGACTGGTCGCGAACATCAAGGGCGAAAAAAGCCACGAAATCATCCGCAAGGGCCTTGAGGTGCTTATCAACCTCACCCATCGCGGTGCGGCCGGCTGCGACCCTGAAACCGGCGACGGCGCCGGCATCCTCATCCAGGTTCCTCACGCCTTCTTTGTCCGCGAGTGCGAAGAGTTGGGCATCAAGCTACCCGAACTAGGCGCCTACGGCGTGGCTATGTGCTTCCTGCCCGTCGAGCGCCAGAATCGCCTCCAATGCGAGGGCGTTTTCGAGCGCATCGCCCAGGAAGAGGGCTGCACCGTGCTCGGCTGGCGCGACACGCCCGTCAACGGCGACGCCATCGGCCGCGAAGCCCGCAACTCGCAGCCTTACATCGAGCAGCTTTTTATTGGCCGCCCCGAGGGCATGGACGAAGAGACCTTCGAGCGCTTGCTCTATCGCGTTCGCCGCCGCACGGAGAACGAAATCGCTGCATCCGAAATCGAGGACAAGGACACTTTCTACGTCCCCTCGTGCTCCTGTCGCACCATCATCTACAAGGGCCTCATGCTGGCCCCGCAAATCGAGAAGTTCTACTTCGAGTTGGCCAATCCGCTCGTCACCAGCGCGCTCGCACTCATCCACCAGCGCTTTTCGACCAACACCTTCCCGAGCTGGAAGCTTGCGCACCCCTATCGCTACGTTTGCCACAACGGCGAAATCAACACCATCCGCGGCAACGTGAGCTGGATGAACGCGCGCCAATCCATCCTCGCGAGCCCGCTCCACGGCGACAAGATCAAGGACCTCTTTCCGGTCATCGTTCCCGGCGGCAGCGACTCGGCCTCCATCGACAACGCCGTCGAATTCCTCTTCCAATCCGGCCGTTCCCTGCCGCACGTCATGGCCATGCTGATTCCCGAAGCCTGGGCGGGCAATCCCGACATGGACGAGGACAAGCGCGCCTTCTACGAGTACCACGCATCGTTGATGGAGCCGTGGGACGGCCCCGCCGCCATCGCATTCACCGACGGCCGCGTCATCGGCGCCACGCTCGACCGCAACGGCCTGCGTCCCGGCCGCTACATCGTGACGAAGGATGATTTAGTCGTCCTCGCCTCCGAGGCCGGAGTCATCGAGGTCCCGCCCGAGGACATTCTCAAGAAAGGCCGCCTGCAGCCAGGCCGCATGTTCCTGGTCGACACGATCCAGCAACGCATCATCTCCGACGCGGAGATCAAGAAGTCGCTCGCCGCGCGCCAGCCTTACGGCGAATGGCTGAAGCAGCAGCAGGTCACGATCGGTTCGCTGCCCGAGCCTGCACGCATCATCGCATCGAATCCCGAGACGCTGCTCCGCCGCCAGCGCGCCTGCGGCTACTCTGAAGAAGATCTCCGCATCCTGCTCGCGCCCATGGCCGCAAATGGCGAGGAGCCGGTGGGCTCCATGGGCACCGATGTGCCGCTGGCCTGCCTCTCCGATCGCCCGCAGCCGCTCTTCAACTATTTCAAGCAGCTCTTCGCACAGGTCACCAATCCGCCCATCGACCCCATTCGCGAAGAACTCGTGATGTCGCTCATCAGCTACATCGGCACCGAGCGCAACATCCTCGACGAAGCGCCCGAGAACTGCCACACGCTCAGGATTCCGCATCCCATCCTCACCAACCGCGACCTCGAAAAGCTCCGCCGCGTCTCCTCAGGCGACCTGCTCGCCACCACGCTGCCAGCGCTCTTCCGCGCTGAGTATGGCGAGCGCGGCATGCGCCACGCCCTGGAAGACCTGAGCGCACGCGCCTCGCACGCCGTCGACTCCGGCTACACGCTGCTCATCCTCTCCGATCGCGGCGTTGACGCGACCAACGCACCCATTCCCAGCCTCCTCGCCATGGCCGCGGTCCATAACCGCCTGGTCCGCGAAGAAAAGCGCACTCAGGTCGCGCTCATCATCGAGAGCGGCGAGCCTCGCGAGGTGATGCACTTCGCCCTGCTCATCGGCTACGGTGCCAGCGCCATCAATCCGTACCTGGCCATCGAGTCCGTCCACGATCTCAAGCGCCGCGGTCTGTTGCCCGACAAAATCACCCCCGACCAGGCCGAATACAACTTCATCAAGGCCATCGATAAGGGGCTGCTCAAGACCTTTTCGAAGATGGGCATCTCCACGCTGCAAAGCTATCGCGGCGCGCAGGTGTTTGAGGCCGTCGGCCTCAATCGCTCGCTCATCCAGGACTACTTCCCCGGCACCGCCTCGCGCATTGAAGGCGTGGGCCTCGAAGTGCTCGCGCGCGAAGCGCAGATGAAGCACGAGTACGCCTTCCAGCCGCTCACGGAATCCGAGACCGATCTCGCCGTCGGCGGCCAGTACCAGTACCGCGAGGGCGGCGAGTATCACCTGCTCAATCCGCTCACCATCAGCAAGGTGCAGCACGCCGTCCGCAACAACAACCCGACGACCTTTCAGGAGTACACCGACCTGATCGACGGCGGCAATCGCACGCTCTGCACGCTGCGCGGCCTGCTCAAGTTCAAATATCTTGAGAAGCCGATTCCGATTGAGGAAGTGGAGCCCGCCAAGGAAATCGTCAAGCGCTTCACGACTGGCGCTATGAGCTTCGGGTCGATCAGTAAAGAAGCCCACGAAACGCTGGCCATCGCCATGAACCGCCTCGGCGGCATGTCGAACACCGGCGAAGGCGGCGAGGACGAGGCGCGCTTCAAGCCCGATGCCAACGGCGACTCGCGCCGCTCCGCAGTAAAGCAAGTTGCGAGCGGCCGCTTCGGCGTCACCACCAACTATCTGGTCAACTCCAACGAGCTGCAAATCAAGATGGCTCAGGGCGCAAAACCCGGCGAAGGCGGCCAGCTCCCCGGCCACAAAGTGGATAAGGAGATCGCGCGCATTCGCCACTCCATCCCCGGCGTCGGCCTCATCTCGCCACCGCCGCACCACGACATCTATTCCATCGAGGACCTGGCGCAGCTCATCTACGACCTCAAGAACGTCAACCCGCAGGCGCGCATCGCCGTCAAGCTGGTTTCCGAAGTCGGGGTCGGCACCGTCGCAGCAGGCGTCTCCAAAGCTCACGCCGATGTCGTGCTCATCTCCGGCGACACCGGCGGAACGGGCGCGTCCCCGCTCAGCTCCATCAAGCACGCCGGCCTGCCTTGGGAACTCGGCCTCGCCGAAACGCAGCAGGTCCTTCTGCTCAACGATCTGCGCAGCCGCATCCGCGTGCAGACCGACGGCAAGCTCCAGACCGGCCGCGACGTCGTGATCGCCTGCCTGCTCGGCGCAGAGGAATTCGGTTTTGCCACAATGCCACTCATTTCAATGGGTTGCATCATGATGCGCAAGTGCCACTTGAATACTTGCGCGGTCGGCATCGCCACCCAGGATCCCGTCCTTCGCGAGCGCTTCACCGGCACGCCCGAGCATGTCATCAACTTCTTCTTCTTCATCGCCGAGCAGATGCGCCAGCACATGGCCAAGCTCGGCTTCCGCACCGTCGACGAGATGGTTGGCCGCGTCGAAAAAATCGACGTCCACGTCGACGACGCGCACTGGAAGGCCAAGGGCATCGATCTCTCTTCGATCCTTCACGTGCCGCCGCTTCCCTCGCGCGTCGCGCGCCGCCGCACCACGTGCCAGGATCACGGCCTCGGCCCCGCGCTCGATCACGCGCTCATCGCCAAGGCCAAGCCCGCGCTCGAATCGCAAAAGCCCGTCACCGCCAGCTTCGCCATCCGCAACGTACATCGCACCGTTGGCGCCATGCTCGGCGGCGAAATCGCGCGCCGCTACGGATCGGCCGGCCTGCCCGACGGCACCATCCATTACAAGTTCCGCGGCTCGGCCGGGCAAAGTTTTGGCGCATTCGTGCCGCAGGGCGTCACGCTTGAGCTTGAGGGCGACGCCAACGACTATCTCGGCAAGGGTCTTTCCGGCGGCCGCATCGTCGCCTATCCGCCCAAGACCTCGAGCTTCCTGCCCGAAGAAAGCATCCTCGTGGGCAACGTTGTGCTCTACGGCGCAACCAGCGGCGAGGCCTTCCTGAACGGCATCGCCGGCGAGCGCTTCGCGGTACGCAACTCCGGCGCCACAGCCGTTGTTGAAGGCGTGGGCGACCACGGCTGCGAATACATGACCAACGGCTTGGTCGTCGTGCTCGGATTCACCGGTCGCAACTTCGCCGCGGGCATGAGCGGCGGCTTCGCCTTCGTCTACGACGATCAGGGCGACTTCTCCTCGCGCCGCTGCAACAAGGCCATGGTGGATCTGGAGCCCCTGATCAACTCCGAAGACATTGAAAAAATTCAGGGGCTGCTTGCGCGCCATCGCGACCTCACGGGCAGCCCGCGCGCTGCCTGGGTCCTCGAGCGCTGGAGCGAGGCGCAGCCGCGCTTCATCAAGGTCTTCCCGCACGAGTACAAGCGTGTGCTCGGTGTCGAGCGCGCTCAAGCCGTCTACACTTCTCCAATCGCCGCGCCGTCGCTGGTCGCAGCGGCCGCAGAGGTGCAGCATGGGTAAAGTCACAGGCTTCTTAGAAATCAAACGAGAGCAGCCCATGCGCCGCAAGGCCGACGAGCGCATCAAAGACTGGTTTGAAATCTACGAGCCGTTTCCCGAAGAAAAGCAGCGCGAGCAAGGCGCCCGCTGCATGGACTGCGGTGTGCCCTTCTGCCACACCGGCTGCCCGGTCAACAATCTCATCCCCGACTGGAACGATCTGGTCTACAACAATCGATGGCAGGCCGCCATTCGCCGCCTGCACTCGACCAACAACTTCCCTGAGTTCACCGGCCGAATCTGCCCTGCGCCGTGCGAAGCCTCCTGCGTGCTGGGCATCAATCAGCCGCCCGTGTCGATTAAATTGATTGAGCGCTCCATCGTCGAACGCGCATGGGACGAGGGCTGGATTCGTCCCGAGCCGCCCGGGCAGGCCACCGGGAAACGCGTCGCCGTCGTCGGCAGCGGACCCTCCGGCCTCGCTGCCGCGCAGCAGCTTCGCCGCGCCGGCCACTCCGTTACCGTCTTCGAGAAGAACGACCGCATCGGCGGCCTGCTTCGCTACGGCATTCCCAACTTCAAGCTCGAAAAGCACGTCGTCGATCGCCGCATCGACCAGATGAAATCCGAAGGCGTCGTCTTTGAAACCAACGCCCACGTCGGAGTCAACGTCCCCGTGGAAACGCTGACCAATGACTTCGACGCCATCCTTCTCTGCGGCGGCGCCGAGCAGCCCCGCGACCTGCCCATCCCCGGCCGCGAGCTCAAGGGCATTCACTTCGCCATGGAGTTTTTGCCCCAGCAGAATCGCCGCAACGAGGGCGACTCGGAAGAGACGCTCCTTGCGTCCATGGGAGCTGCGTCCTCCATCTTCGCCACCGGCAAGCGCGTCGTCATCATCGGCGGCGGCGACACGGGCGCCGACTGCCTCGGTACCAGCCATCGCCAGGGCGCAAAAAGCGTGCACCAGTTCGAAATCATGCCGCGCCCGCCCGAGGAACGCGCCGCATCAACGCCGTGGCCGCTGTGGCCGCTGCAACTGCGCATCGAAAGCTCGCACGAAGAAGGCGGCATCCGCGACTGGAGCATCAACAGCGTCAAGTTCACCGGCGACGACGACCGCAACGTCAAGCAGCTTCACTGCATCCGCGTCGGCCCGCCGCCCAAGTTTGAAGCGATGCCCGGCACCGAGTTCACGCTCGACGCCGATCTCGTTCTGCTCGCCATGGGCTTCCTCGGCCCTGTTCGCAATGGCATGATCGAACAGCTCGGCCTCGTCCTCGACAATCGCGGCAACGTCGCCACAACCAACTACATGTCGTCGCGCGAAGGCGTCTTCGCAGCCGGCGACATGCGCCGCGGCCAGTCGCTCGTCGTGTGGGCGATTGCAGAAGGCCGCAAAGCCGCCGCCGCCGTCAACGAGTACCTTGCCGCGAAGGAAGACGCGCCCACGCGCGCTCGCCAATCCGCCGTTTCCGCCCGCTAACACACCTGACAATGTAGCGCCGGTCTCCTGGCCGGCTGTCGTGCGGGCGTCCTCGCCCGCACATTTCCGGCTGCGCTTCAAAGCACATTAGCTCCGCTGCTCTACTTCCCGCACACGCACGCCCTGAACGCATCCGCGTCCTCATCCGTCAGCGTGCAGGTGTACGGCTTCCAGAACAGCCCCAGCTCCCGCATGCCCGACCCGTAATCACGGATATAGTTCCGGCTCGCGTCGGTCTGCGCCGTCGTATCGCTCTTGAATCCCGTAATCAACTCCGCAACAGTTGCCGCCGTAAACGCCGGCTCCTTGTACGCCTGCGCAAAGTCGTATTCCTCGGTCCACGTCGCATCCACTCCCGTCAGGTTCGACGCCGAAATCACGCGGTAATCCTTCAACTCCGCCGTCGCCGCATCCACCTCCGCCACAGTAAACGACGGGTGGTTCCCATCGATCGGCGAAATTGACGGCACCATCTTCACCGCCACGCCCTGCGGCGGAGACCCCGCTGCCGTTGGCTTCAGCAGCCGCACCTCATCCATGTGTGTATGCGCAAACACAGCCAGCTCGATCACATCGCCATACGGAGCCAGCGCCTCAGGCAGCGCCTCCGACTTCAAAAACATCTGCGGCATTCCCCCACTGCATAAACTCACGTCCTTCACCGCGGTCGCATACGCATTCACGCCCGGCGGGATGTGCGCCATCACCCACACCTTCTCGCCCTTGCGCCTCGCCGCGTCCAGTTGCTGCTCCAGCCACACCATCTGCGACGCCGACGGAGCCGGATTCACCTGCCTCGCGCAGGTCTCATATCGCCACGACATGAACAGGTCGTCGAGCACCACGAGCCGCGTATGCTCGAGCGGCGCCGGCAGCTTCACGTTGTAATACCCTCCGTCCGCGAACGTTCGCAACGCCTCCGCCCGCTCGCCCGCCGGAACATCGGCCGTCAAAATCCTTCCCGTCGCTTCCAGAAATTTGCTATTCGGGTCGAGCTGATAGTCCCCGCAGTCGGAGTCGTTATTGCCCAGGGCCGCATACACCGGCACGCCCTTGAGCGCCGCGCGCAGTTCCTCCATCACGTAGCGGATCGCCTTCTGCACAAACACCCGATACGCCCCAGCCGGCGCCTTCGGCAACACCGTCCTGAATTTGCAGTCGAAATCGTGCGCGATCAAATCCCCGCTCACCAGCACAAACTTCGCGCCGCTCGCATTCTCCTTGATCGCCCGCAGGCTCGACTGATACAGCGCGTACGGCGTATCCACACCTCGCGCCTTGCACTTCTGCTGCAACCCGTCGAACCGCGCCTGACGATCCGCCGCCTCCGGCTCCGCCAGAATTGCATTCCACTCGCTCGCCGGCGCTTTCGCCAGATGCTCCACCTTGCCCGGATCCCAGAACGGCTCAAAGTGAATGTCGCTCACCAACAGCGCCTGCACCGTCTGCCCGTTCGACTTGCTCGGCGCCACCTCACCCTGGGCCTGCGCCTGCGCGCTCATCGCCGCAGCCAATCCGGCCAGAACGCAGATCACGGCGCCACTGTGCAACGCGCAGCCCATCCCAGTTCTTCTCATGAATTCTCCTTGCTGATCCGGTTCTCTCTTGTTCTCTGCGGGCTTCGCTTAGAATAACCCGCTCATCGCGCCATCTCGCGGCCTGCCGCCGCGCCGGACGCTAACTTGCAAACTCCGCGCCGTGCTCCCTCACCACAACGCCGCTAGCTCCGCTGCCTCTGTTGCATTATCCTTTCCTCATGACCCGCCGCACTCCCGTCCCCTCTTTTCTTCTCGCTGCCGTGTTTCTCACCCCGAATTTAGTCCCCGCGCAAACCACCGCCCTCACGCCGCCCATGGGCTGGAACAGTTGGGACTCTTACGGCTTCACCATCGACGAAGACCAATTCAAGGCCAACGCCACCGTCCTCGCATCGCTCGAGCAGTACGGCTGGAAGTACGCCGTCATCGACGAGGGCTGGTACATGGCCAATCCCGAGGGAAAGAACCTCGACGAGCGCCGCTACCTCTGGAACAGCGACGGCCTTCTCATTCCCGATTCCGCGCGCTACCCATCCGCCGCCAACGGCGCCGGCTTCAAGCCGCTCGCCGACTGGCTGCACGCGCAGGGCCTAAAATTCGGCATTCACATTGTGCGCGGCATTCCCCGCCAGGTCGTCGCCGCCAACCTTCCCGTCGCCGCCTCGTCCTTCCACGCCACCGATGCCGCTGACACCACATCTCCCTGCCCGTGGGACGACGGCAACTGGGGCATCAAAGACAACGCCGCCGGCCAGGCCTATTACGATTCCATGCTTCGCCTTTACGCCGCCTGGGGTGTCGATTTCCTCAAAGTCGATTGCATCTCCGACCATCCCTACCGCCCCACCGAGATTCGCCAGATTGCCGAAGCCATCCGCAAAACCCATCGTCCCATTGTGCTCTCGCTTTCGCCCGGCCCCACGCAGCTCGACCACGCATCCGAAGTCGCGAAATACGCCCAAATGTGGCGCATCACCAACGACCATTGGGACGCGTGGGAATTCTCGAAGCACACTCCTGATGGCTACCCCTTTGGCCTGCGCGGCGACTTCGACGTCCTCGCCCAGTGGTATCCCTATGCCGGCCACGGCAACTGGCCCGATGCCGACATGCTCCCCGAGGGCTGGCTCGGACCCCATCCAGGAATGGGCCCGCCGCGCCAGTCGCGCCTTACCCACGACGAGCAGCGCACGGAGTTCACGTTGTGGGCCATCACCGGCTCTCCTCTCATCCTCGGCGGTAATCTCACGAGGCTCGACGACTTCACGCGCTCGCTGATCACCAATCAAACCGTTACCTTCATGGATCAGTACGCCGTCTACAGCCGCCCCATCGAGACTTCAACCCTCGGCCCCGGCTTCACGAACGCCCGCGTCTGGCGCGCTACCATCAACCAGCCCGGAGCCCGCGGCTACGCCGAGTATTTCGCCTTCTTCAACCTCGCCGACAATCCCGTCTCCCTGCGCACCACCTGGAAGCAACTCGGCCTCGACGGCGCAAAACACTCCGCCCGCAACGTGTGGGATGATTCCACCACCAAAGAGTCGAGGGAGATCGGCCTTACCCTGCCGCCTCACGGCAGCGCCCTGTTTCAAATTCAATAAGCGCGTCCGTCTGCCCCGGCGAAAATCCGGCGCGGCAACGTTATGGGGATCCCCTACACGAAGGTGTTAGCCGCCACATTTCCGTCCGTCTTCTTGTGCGAAACTAATCTGTCTGCCGGGTAGCGCTCTAGCCGGCGCTCTCTCGGCTTGAGGCAAGTCATGCCCTTTCTGCGTTCCGCTTTTATCGCTCTCTCTCATAACCGACCGCTTCGCCGATTCGTCGAGCATTCCAGGATTGGAACCCGCCTCAACTCACGCTTTATCGCCGGCATGGATCCCGAGTCCGCGCTTCGCGTTGCGGAAGCCGTTAACCGCCAGGGCATCTCCGTCACTCTCGACTCCCTTGGCGAAAGCGTCACCTCGCCAACTGAGGCGCATCGCGCCGCCGATATCTACCACCAGCTCCTCGACTCCATCGCCGAGCGCGGCCTCAACGCCAACATCAGCGTCAAGCTCACGCAGATGGGTCTTGAGCAGTCGCCCGAACTCGCGGAGTCCATTGCATCCAACCTCGTCCAGCACGCGCGCTCCACGCAAAGCTTCGTCCGTATCGACATGGAGGATTCGCGGCTCACGCAAATCACTCTCGACATCGTGCGCCGCGTTCATTCGCGCGCCGGACTCCGTGGCGCCGTCGGTGTTGTCATCCAGGCCTACCTCTACCGCTCTCAGGCCGACATCGAGCAGCTCCTCGCCGACGGCATTCGCGTCCGCCTCTGCAAAGGCGCATACAACGAGCCGCCTGAAGTCGCCTTCCCGCAAAAGTCCGAAGTCGACGTCAACTTTTTCAAGCTTTCAAAACTGCTGGTCGAAAGCCCCATTTACCATGCGCTCGCCACGCACGATGAGACCCTCATCGACAAGATCAGGACCTACGCCGCCGAGAGCGCAGTCGACCCCGGTCACTTCGAATTTCAGATGTTGTATGGAGTGCGCCGCGATTTGCAGCGCAAACTTGTGAGCGACGGCTATAAAGTACGCGTCTACGTTCCCTTTGGAACCGAGTGGTTCCCCTACTTCATGCGTAGGCTCGCTGAGCGTCCGGCCAACGTCCTCTTCCTCGCCCGGAACTTCTTTCGCTCTTAATCTCTCCGGGCGTCGGTCCTACATCTGCGAGGTGTGTTTCCGCCGGCGGTTGCGCTTGCGCAACATCGCTTCGTTGCCGCAATCCTTGCATTGCCAGGGATAATATCCTACCAACGGAAACACGCCCCTGCGCAGGAAGCCTCTTCGTGCCACCCTGTACATCCTATCGCCCCCGCATATGGGGCAATAGACGGTGTCTTTCCGCCTTCCCATCTCAACCACGTTCGTTGCGAGCGCCCCTCTTGCGCTTTCTTCACTCACGTTTGTCCCCCGAGAGTTGATTTCTACTTCTCTTCTGGCGCGATCAGCGCATTTCCTTCATCCGCGTACACTCGTCAATCCCCGCTGCCTCAATCGCTCGAGTCTGGCTGAGAAATTAAGTCTGCTGTCAGGCTCGCCTTGATCTTAGCTCCGACTTTCCTTTCGTGAGAAGAAAAAATTGGCTTGTGTCTACCGCCATGATACAAAAACCCAGCGACAAAGTGTGTGCCTTGACTCGGCGCTTGCACGAACCCCCTTCACTTTCTGTCACTTGCGCCTTTTTAGGCGCGCCAATCCCAGCCGCGAAAGGTCCGCTACTGCCCTGGCAAGCGTCCCGGAATCGTTCAGCGATTCCGGCCGCTCCAGCCTGATCCCCAGCTTCGCCGCGTAGTCGCGGAAATGCACGTCCACATCGAAGAGAATCTCCACGTGGTCGCAAAGGAATCCGATAGGCTGAAGAATCAAAGCCGTCACTCCCTCGCTCGCAATCCGGTCCAGCGTCTCTTCCACGCTCGGTCCCAGCCATGGTCCGCCGCTCGCGCCCTGGCTCTGGAATGCAAACCACCACCGCGGGATCTCCGGCACCCTCGCCGCCACCAGATCCGCGGTGCGCCGCGCATCCTCTGCGTAAGGGTCGGCGCCCTCACCCGGCCAAAACTTCGGACCTCCGCTCGCTCCCTCGGCTTGCGCTTCCACCGTCCGCGTCGGCACGCTGTGCGCCGTAAACAGCACCGGCACCGGCTTGCCCACCGCCGCCGTCAGCTTCTTGAGTGCCGGCCGCAGCCGCTCCGCAAACGCCTCCGCCAACAGCGGATGATCCGCCCACCCCGCCGTAAAGTCGATGCGCAGTCCACCCGCCTCCGCCTCCACGGCCCTCCGGTAAAGCCCTACGCTGGTCCGCGAGTTCTGCGGCGCCATGCAGATCACAGCCGCCTCGTCGATCCCGTCCGCGTGCATCTGCTTCACAACATCCGGAATATATGGCTTCCAGTTCCGCATACCCACATACACCGGAACCTCTGGGTGCCCCATCTTCGGGGTCCCCGCAGACAGGTCTTCGTCTGCGGGGTGGATCCGAGCGACGTCTTTGTTTTTGTCGCCAGGGTGGGAAGCAGAATTCGCTTCGCCGAGGCCGTTAAGCTCCGCCTCCACCAGCCGCGCCTGCGCCATCGTGATCTCAGTCAGCGGGCTCTTCCCGATCAGCGCGTACCTGTGCTGGATCTCCTCCACTACCGCCTGCGGCACCGGTCGTCCGCTCACCACGTTGCGCAGGTACTCCGGAATCTGCTTCACCGTCTCCGGCGTCCCATGCGCCAGCAACAGCACCGCCTGCTTACCCATTCACTTCCTCCAGGCGGAATTCGCGCACCATGCGAACCACCGCCTGCACATTTTCCACCGGCGTGCCGGGCACGATTCCGTGCCCTAGATTGAAAATGTGTCCCGGCCTTCCGCCCGCCGCGCGCAGAATCTCTTTCACCCGCTGCTCGAGCACGTCTTCCGGCGCAAACAACGTAATCGGATCCAGGTTTCCCTGCACCGCGTGCTCGTATCCCACCGCGCGCCAGCCCTCATCGAGCGGCTGCCTCCAGTCGAGGCCAATCACATCCGCTCCCGTCGCCGCCATCTGCTTCAGCAGCCCCGCCGTCTCCACTCCGAAATAAATCACCGGAACGCCCAGCGCCTGCACCGCCCGCACCAGCCGCTTCGACGCCTCGAATGCATACGCGCAATAGTCGCTCAGCGAGAGCGAGCCCACCCAGCTATCGAAAATCTGAATCACATCCGCGCCCGCCTCCACCTGCAACGTGCAATACTCCGTCAGCACGGCAACCAATTTATCCAAGAGGTTGCTCCATGCAATGGGGTCGCCGTACATCAGGCGCTTCGTCTCGATGTAATTCCTCGATCCGCCGCCCTCGATCATGTAACTCGCCAGCGTGTACGGCGCGCCGCAAAACCCGATCACGCCTAGCCGGTCGCGAAAATGCGCCGCCACTTTCTCGATCGCGCGCGCCACGTATGCCAGGTCTCCCGCGCGATCCGTCCTCAAAGCTCGCACATCCTCGGCGCTTCGCACCGGCCTGTGCACCACCGGCCCTTCGCCCGCCTGAAACTCGAAGTCCAAGCCCATCGGCTCCAGCGGCAGCAGCAGGTCGGCAAAAATAATCGCTGCATCCACGCCGAGCTTTTCCGCCGCGGTGATCGTCACCTCTGCGGCCAGTTCCGGGCTTTTGCAAATCTCTACCAGCGTGTGGTGCTTGCGCACGTCGCGGTACTCCTGCATGTACCGCCCCGCCTGCCGAAAAAACCAAACCGGCGTCCGGTCTACTGGCTTGCGCAGGCAGGCGCGCACAAACCTGCTGCCGTCCAGGATCGTGTCGCTGATCGTGTCGCCCATCCTATCGGCGGCATCAGGACTCTTGCGATTTCCATCCATATGAATTCATTCTACCGGCCTGCGTTCGCGCTCCCGTCCTCCGGAATTCCCAACCCACCCGCGCGCCGCGTGATGTATGATGAGCCTCTGCCGCCTGTCTTCGCTCGCCCTCGCGAGACGCAACCTAGAGGCCAGCCATGATCGCCACGAACCTTCTCCGCGCCCTCTCCGCTTCGCTCTTTGTTGTCCCGCTCGCTGCCGTCGCTCAAATCCCGATGCCCGCCATCTCCCCGCCCGGCCCCTCGTCAACATCCGAGACCATTCATCTCGACGTCGTCGTCCGAGCCAGGTCCGGCCAGCCCGTCCCCAGCCTCGGCCAGCAGGACTTCACCATCATCGATAGCAAGTCTCCTCGTCCCATCACGTCATTCAAAGCCGTAACCGGTAAGCAGGAGCAAGTCGAGGTCGTCCTTTTCATCGACGCCATCGACACTCCCTACTCTGAAGTTGCCTTCATGCGCGACAGTGTAAAGAAGTACCTCAAGGCAAACCCCACTCTCGCTCACCCCACCACCATCGCCGTCCTAACGGACCAGGGCGCGCAGGTCGAGAACAACTTCTCCACCGACGGCGTCTCACTCAGCAACGATCTCGAGCATCACAGCATTGGCCTCCGCCAGATCACCCGCGGATCGCAGTGGGGCGACACCGACCGACTCTCCATCGGCGTCAAGGCGCTGCATCAGCTCGTCGGCTATGCCTCTTCGCTCCCCGGCCGCAAAATTATCCTCTGGATCTCGCCCGGGTGGCCCCTGCTCTCGGGCCCCGGCTACGTTCTCACGTCCAGGGAGCAACAGCAGGTCTTCGGCGACATCGTCTACTTTTCAACCGAGATGCGTCAGTCGCGCATTACTCTTTATGACATCAATCCCCTCGGCCCTGAACAGCCCATCCTCGATGCCAACTACTACCAGAACTTCGCCAAAGGGGTGACTAAGCTCGACGATGCGCAATACGCGGGTCTGTCTCTTCAGGTGCTCTCGACCCAGACAGGAGGCCTCACCCTCGAAACCAACAGCGACGTCACCGGCGAGATCGCGCAATGCCTCGCCGACGCCGACTCCTGGTACGAAATCACATTCGATCCGCTCCCTGCCGACAAGCCCAACAAATACCACCGCATTGAAGTCCGCGTCGACCAGCCCGGCCTCGTCGTTCGCACCCGCGACGGCTACTACGCCAACCCGCAGATTCTCGCTCCTCAGCACTAGAACTGGGCGCACAAATGCTGGTTTGAAAGGGCCTCGCGCCGTAGGCGCAGCGGACGTTAGCCCCGCGCTTCAGCGTGGGGAAAGCGATGACATATTGACTCCTGGAGTCCCTTAGGGACGGCGCTGTTTTGAAAGGGCACGGCTTCAGCCGTGCCATAAATGGCTGCAAAAACGGATGGCTTTAGCCACTGAGGGAAGCTCGTTGATCGCCAGAAATCATTTGCGCAATCAGCCTCTATTCTCTGCATTTCTATTCTCTACTGGCTATTGGCTGCTCCCTATTGGCTACTGACGATTGACTACTCCCTATTCCCTATTCGCTGTTTTCTCGGTCCCTGCTTTTCTACCGCCACCGGAAAATCCTCACCGCCACCACAAACGGCACGGCAAACCAGAACAGCAGGATTCCCATCTGCGGCATCATGTGTCCCAGTTCCACGCCCTGCAGCATGTTCCCGCGCATGGCGTCGATCGCCGCCGTCAGCGGCAACGCCCGCACCAGCGGTTGAATCATCGCCGGGAACCGCGACGCCGAGAAAAACACTCCCGACAAAATCCACATCGGCAGCATCACCAGGTTCATCAGCCCGCTCACCGCCTCCATCGTCTTGGCGCGCGACGCCACCAGCAGCCCCAGCGCCGAAAACGCAACCGACGTCAAAACGCACACGGCGCACAGTTCCCACAGCGGCCCGCGAAACGGCACGCCAAACACCAGCCGCGCGAAACCCAGAAACACCACTACCTCGACCACCAGCATGACGAGCCGCGACAGCAAGTATCCGGCCAGATATTGCCACCTTGGCATCGGCGACGCCACCATCCGCTTTAAAAGTTTCTTTTGCCGCCCGTCCACAATCGCAAATCCCAAGCCCCACATCGCCGAACCCATCAGGTTCATGCCCAGCAGGCCCGGCACCACAAAGTCGATGTACCGCGATCCCGTCTCGTGCACCAGGTCGTTCGCGGCCGCCACCACATCCTTCCGCCCCGCCGCAATCTGGATCGCGCGATCCGCAATCATCCGCGCCGTGCGCGCATCGGGGTTCGTGTCGTCGTACCGGTACACGACTCCGTCACCGCTTTGCTCGACCAGCAACACGATCTTTCCAGTGGCCAGCGCGTGCGCGCCGTCGCTCTCATTCATCTGGGTCGCGCTCATCCCCTTGTCCGCCGCGAGAGCCTGCGTCAACTGCGGCGTCGTCGCGCCCACCGGCAGCACGTCAGCTGGGCGATTGCGGAACGCGATCCCCAAACCCACTGCCAGCAGAATGGGAAACACAAAGATCCAGAAGATCGCCTCCGGCTCCCTCAGCGTCAGCTTCAGCCGTGTAATGGTCAGCTGATACAGGCTGCTGTGCTCGAAACTCATTTTTCCGGGGCTACTCATCGCGCAGATTCCTTCCCGTCAGCCGCACAAACACGTCCTCAAGCGTCGCCGAGTGCGTCCTGAACTCGCTCAGGTGCAGCCCCTGTTCCTCAAGCTCCGCAAAAATACGCGGCACCGCCGTATGCAGCTCGCTTACCGAAAGCTGGTGCACGCTCTCATCCACGCGATGTGACTGCACGCCCGGAATCGCCTTCAACGCCTCCGCATCCACAACCACCGACTTCTTACCTTCACTGTCATCCTGAGCGGAGGTCGCGCCAGCGACCGCAGTCGAAGGACCTGCTGTTGCTTTAAGCGCCACTGCGAACTCCACAATGTCCTCACCGCCCACCGTCGCAATCAGTTCCTTCGGTGTTCCGAGCGCAATCACTTGGCCGTGATCTATAATCGCCACGCGATCACACAGCCGCTCCGCCTCATCCATATAATGTGTCGTCAAAATAATTGTCCGCCCCGCCTCCTTCAAGTTCTCCACCAGGTCCCACAAATGCCGCCGCGCCTGCGGATCGAGTCCTGTCGTCGGCTCATCCAGAAACAGCAGCTCCGGATCGCCCACCAGCGCCGTCGCCATCGCCAGCCTCTGCTTCTGCCCGCCGCTCAGCCCGCCCACGCGCGCCTTTCGCTTCTCCTCAAGCTGCGCCCGTCCAATCGCCTCATCCACCGTGATCCCACGCCGGTAGAAACTCCGGAACAGCCGCAGCACCTCCTCCACCGTCAGCTTGTCAGGGAACTGCGTCTCCTGCAGTTGAATCCCAATGCGCTGCCGCAACTCTTCAGCGTCGTTTCGCCAGTTCCGCCCCAGCAGCTCCACCGTTCCCTCGTCCGACGCCAAAAGCCCTTCGCAAATCTCAATCGTCGTCGTCTTCCCCGCCCCATTCGGCCCCAGCAAGCCAAAGCACTCGCCCTTCGCTACCTCCAAATCGATCCTATCGACAGCGCGCACGTCTCCGAACGATTTCCTGAGCGCACGAATCCGCAGCGCCGCGCTGCCGGCAGGACGTCCGCGCATCCCCTCATCGATTGCTTGATGGAATTCCCCACTCACAGTGCAAGACTAACGTATTCCGGGTCGCCGCTTTTGAGTCTGCGGTCAACCGAGCGCAAAAATCATTCTGATTTGAACCTTCACCGCTCTTGCTTCGCCCAAAACCTCCAGCGGCTCATAAAGCCGCTGGGCCACGGCGTCGATCGAAGCCTGCCTCAGCTCGACCGGGCCGCTCACCATTGAAATGTTGTCCACGTGCCCATCTTTTTCAATCGTTGCTTCCAGGACCACCGTCCCTTGAACCCTTCTGGCCATGGCCGCCTCCGGATAATCCCTCGGTCCCGCACTTCTCAAAAGAGGCAAGGTCCCAAAGCCCGCGACATCCGGAAGTGAAATGGCTGTCAGATCGATCGGCTTGGCGTCCGAAGGAATAGTGGGAAACGTGTCCGCGACTTCGATCCCCTCTACAACATCGAGCGAAAGATCGAAACTCGCCTTCCCTCCTATCGCCTGACGCACTTCACGCGCGACATAGCGACCTTGAAGCGACACGATGTGGTTGTAGACCGTCCCGATGCTCCCCAGCGAGGCCCTCCGCAGCAACGGCACGGTGCGGTCGAAGCAATACTTTGGGAAGAAGCCTACCAAAGCTGTGAGCTTTTCCAGCCGTGGATCAGTGAGTGAAACACACGCCAACGTGATCGCGCCTTTCGACTCAGCATGCTCTTCGAGACGAAAAACTCCCTGCGGCAATTGAGGACCGGCCCAAGAAGGCTCATTCGCATTCCCACTCCGGCAAACGCCCAGTCTTGTGCACCCTCACGGAAGAGGCCGGAGCCGTTCGCATAATCTGTCTGGCTGAATTTTTGACCCGTGATGCTGCGTTTGTAACGGGTCGGGCTCACCCACCATTCCTCGTAGACGCCCTGGTCTTCGGGTTTGCCGTCCTTATAGGTCGTGTAGCGGCCCCGGATGTGCCACGGCTGGACATCGCTTGACTCCAGGCCATTCTTCTCGCGGGCCAGCGCAAACAGGGCTGCAGGGTCTTTCGGCAGGCTACCTTCTTGCGCCGCCTTGCAAAGCACCGGTCCGGGAGCCCAGACACACAGGAAGACTACGAGAAACCACACGTAACGCATTGGCATCTCCCTTAGTCCCCAATTCTACAAATCCCGTTTGCCCCAGCCTCAGATCGTTTCCCGCACACGCCGATGCTCGCGAGCCGCTCACTCGCTAGCTCCCTAACCTGCTTGCTATTCCCTGTTCCCTATTCCCTGTCACTTGATTCCCACCACCATCGAGTCCGGCCCCACCAAATGCTCCACCCGCGTCTGCTTGAATCCCGCCTCAACGCCCCTATCCCCGCACCAGAAACATCACACCCGCCGCAAGCAGCACAAACTCAATCATCAGGACAAATACCTTCTCCGGCAATCGATTCACAACGCGTTTACCCACGAACGATCCAAAAACCATCACCGGCCCGAGCGCCAGACCAATCAGCGCATCGGCGCCGCTCAGCACCGCGGTCTGACGATATGCAATCAGCTTGACGACATGCATCACGACGGTGGATAGCGCTTCGGTTCCGATGTACGCGCCCTTCACCAGGCCGTAAGCAAGAAAGAATGGCGCCATCAACGGTCCCACGCTTCCCAGCAGCGCCGAGAGCAAGCTTGAGCCGGCCCCAATGCCGGCGAACGCAGCAACCGGAAACGTTTTCGTGAGCCGGGCTTTCACGTGGCGCAACACGACAACTAACAGAAGGAGTCCGCCAAGCGCACGCGTCAGAGCATGCAACGGAGCAGCCGCGAATAGATACCCTCCAAGGAGCGCCATCGGAACGCCCCCCAGCGCGAACCACCCCACCACCCTCCAGTTCAGCTCGCGACGGTTGAACCACACACGGCTCGCATTCCCGATCAATTGCGCGACCGTCAGGATCGGAACGGCTTCCCGCATCCCGAATGCGGCAACCAAAAACGGAAGCAGCACGGCCGCCCCGCCAAACCCCGTGATGGCGGCCAAAGTGGACGCCACGAGTGCCGCAATCAGAAGAGCGAGCCACTTGATGATTTCAGCCACAAACCTCTCGCAAATTCGTTCTTCGCAGCCGCTTCTAATTGTGTCTCAAATAGACGCCTCTTTCAAAGTGCGCCGCGTCATTGTTCTTCCCGACTCGCGCGGAACCGCACCAACCATCCGTCGCAGCATCTCGCTGTCTTGCTGACCCGCCGCCTCGCCGCCTTCTATTCCCTACTCCCTATTCCCTGTCACTTGATTCCCACCACCATCGAGTCCGGCCCCACAAGATGCTCCACGCGCGTCTCCTTGAATCCCGCCTCGCGCATCCATCCCTGGCAGTCGGCGCCGGTGTAGTCGAACCCTCCGTACGTTTCAATCATCATGTGCACGCTCATCATCAGGCCAAAAGCGTTCTTCGAGCGGTCGTCGTCAATGATCGCGTCGTACACCATCAGCGCGCCGCCCTTGGGAAGAGCGTCGTATGCCTTTCCGATCAGCATCCGCTTTTCTTCAAGATTCCAGTCGTGCAGAATGTGTCCCATCATGACCACATCTGCTTTCGGCAGGGCATCGGTGAAGAAGCTTCCCGCCTTGAACCGCAGCCGCGAGGCCAATCCGTGAGCTTCAACATACTCCTCGAATATCGGGCCCACCTCCGGCAAATCGAACCCCACGCCGGTAAGGTGCTGCTTCTTCAGAAGCACTTGCGTCAGCAGATCGCCCTGCGCCGGCCCCGCATCGACAACCGTCTTGTACTGCTCCCAGGGAAACTTCGTCGCGATGGCCATGTTCGCGCCACGGCTAACGCCGCTCATCGCCTTCAGAAACTCTTTGAGCCGTGCCGGATCGGCGTAGATGGTCTCGAACACAGGCGCGCCTCCGCCTTTCAACTCGCTCTGCGGCAACCCGGTACGCAGTCCCTCCGTCAGATGGTCCCAATGCCCGTAGGACCGGTGGTTACACATCTCCAGAATGCCGCCGATATACGACGGCTTGTGCTTGTCCAGGAACAGGTCCGTGTCCGGCGTGTTGGAGTACTTTTCGTCGTGCCGCTCCAGAAATCCCAGCGCCACCAGCGCGTCAAGAAAATCGCGTGCCGACCGCCGATGCAGTCCCAACCGCCCCGTCAACTCCTCCAAGCCTTCAGGACGCTTTGCCAATTCGGTAAATACTCCCATTTCTACTGCGCTCAACAGCGTTTTTGAGGCCCAGAATCCAAAGCCGATTTGCATGATGTGTTCCGGTGTCGGGTGCTCGCCCACGAGTGACCTCCTCTTGGTCTCTGTTTGGTTTTCAGATTTTGGGGAACTGCGTGAATCCGGGTTCGGCGGGGAAGGAGCACTTCCGGACTCGGGGAATGCGTCCAATATATCGCACGTGCGTCACGCCTGTCGTCCACCGCCGACTGTTCCCTATTCCCTGCCGTGCGATACTCGCTCCATGCTCCTCCGTCCCGCCTCACCCGGCGACGCCCTCGCCGTCGCGCGCGTCCACGTCCGCGCCTGGCAGCACGGCTACCGCGGCCTTCTACCCGACGACTACCTTAACCAACTCCGCCCCGAAGACCGCGCCTCCAAATACGATCTCTCTAATCTCGATCCCCTCCACCCGCACACCGTCGTCGCCGTCGACGGCAACCGCGGCAACGTCGTCGTGGGGTTCGCCACTACCGCCCCCTCGCGCGAGCCCGACCTTCCCCATCACGGCGAGCTCACCGCTCTCTATGTCGATCCCGATCGCTGGGGCCTCGGCATCGGCGGCGCTTTGGTCTCCGCCGCCCGCGCTCACCTCGTCTCCCTCGGCCGCCGCCAGGCATACCTCTTTACCCTCGTCGGCAACCTTCGCGCCCAGCGCTTCTATCAATCCGATCTCTGGTCAACCGACGGCCTCCGCCGCGCCGAAACCGTCTGGAACATCCCCGTCGACGTCCTTCGCTTCCAGCGCACTCTCTAGCCGTGCTTTGCACCAGCCGAGTGCCTCACCATGTTTCTCCATTACTCCGCACGCAATGCATCCATGGGATGGATCGATGCCGCCCTCCTTGCGGGGATCCAGCACGCCACAAACGCAACGCCCGCCAGAGTCACCGGGACAATTACGAAGGTCACCAGATCGTGCGGGCTGATGCCATAGAGAAAACTCGAGGCAAGCCTCGCCAGCATCCAGGCCGCAGGCCAGCCCAGCGCTATCGCCACCACCGCCAGCGTCATCCCCTGCCGCACCACAAGCTGCTTCACCGCGCCGCGCCGCGCGCCCATTGCCATGCGGATTCCGATCTCCCGCGTCCGCTGGCTCACCACAAAGCTCATCATGCCGTACAACCCCACGGTCGCCAGCACCGATCCCATGCCGCCAAAAATGCCGAAGAGCGTGGCCGCCAGCCGCGGCAGGAAGAAGGCCGACCGGACGTGCTCTTCCATCGTCTCGTCGTTAAAGATCGCCATCGTGGGATCGAGCGCGTGGATTTGCCGCCGCACGGCTTCTTCCATTGCTGCGGGATTTCCCGCCGTGCGGACCACCAGCGTATAGCCCAGGAACGAGGGGTCGGCGCCCACGCTTTGCCGCAGCGAGCGGTAAAGTACCGGGCGCACGCCTTCGCCGAGTGTGCGCGACTTGGTGTTCCCGGCTACGCCGATGATCTCGTAGGTTGCCCCGCCGCCTGAGACATGCCGGCCCACAGGGTTTTCATTGCCGAAAGCACGCGCGGCAAATGAACGACTCACGATGGCAACCTTCTGCCCGGCCGCCGTTTCCCCGCCGAAATCGTGCCCTGCAAGGAGCGGAATTCCCAGGGTCTCCAAAAATCCGGGCGACGCCATATAGAGATCGGTGCCGATCGGGCGAGTGGCTGTGCCGGCAACGCCATCCACTCTCAATTCGTCGTCGCGCCCGCCAATCGAGAGCGGCATGTAGTCCGTGCAAACCGCAGAGACGACACCCGGCAACGCGGCCACTCGCTCCCGCAATTCACCCAGAAATTCCACGGTTCGTTCCGCCGAGTATCCGTTCAGCCGGGGATCGACCGACATCTCGAGCAATCCCTGCGGACGAAAACCGACGTCGATGCTTGCCGCGCTCTCCAGGCTCCGCAAGAACAACCCCGTCAGGCACAGCAGCACCAGCGACATGGCAATTTGCGTGCCGGCAAGCACGCTGCGCAGCCTCACGCGGCGCCCCGGCCGGGCCAATGCTTCTTCTCCTCGCAGCGCCCGTGCCAGCAATGGACGCGAAGCCGCCCACGCAGGCGCCGCGCCCAGCAGCAGTCCACTAAATACACTCAACACAAACGCGCAAGCGATCACCCGCCAATCCACGCTCACGCTCAGATCCAGCGGAACCGGCGCCGGCAGGTGGAACGCATTCAGGCCTTTCGTTGTCCACAGCGACAACATTGTCCCCGCCACCCCGCCGCCCAAACCCAGCAGCGTGCTTTCCATCAGCAATTCACGGCGCAGCTGCCCGCGCGTTGCGCCCAACGCCAGCCGTACCGCCAGTTCACGCTGCCGCGCCGCGGCTTGTGCAAAAAGCAGGTTGGCCACGTTGGCGCACGCGATCGCGAGCACCAGCAATACCACCACCGTTAGCGCCGCGAGAAAAACGTACACGGCTCCGCGCTGGCGTTGTGGCAGGGTGCCCGCCTGGTCCACAACAAAGGAGTTGTCTTTGTCAGTCGCGGGATAGTTCTGGGCCAGGCGTTTTGCCACCGTCGCCAGCTCGGCCTTGGCCCGGTCAGTCGTAACGCCCGGCTTCAGCCGCCCCACCACCATGAGCCAATGAAAATAACGTGCGCCTTCATTCGCCAGGCCGGGCGCCAACAGGCTCGCGCTCCCCAGCGGCACCCAGAACTCGGAGTAGAGCAATTGGTCAACACTGTGAAACTCGGGCTGCGCCACGCCCACTACCGTGAAGGTGTGCCCTGAAAGCAGAGCGCTCTTCCCAACAATCTCTTTGTCGCCGTTGAAGCGCCGCTGCCATAGCGCCCCACCTAGCACAACCTCGGGCGCGCGTTCGTCGTTGCCCGCGAATCCGCGGCCCAGCACCAGGCGCACTTGCGTGACGTCGAAGAAATTCGGCGTCACTGCCTGTCCCCACACCCGCTCCGGTTCCCCGCTGCCGCCAATCGAGGCCGGCAGGATTGCGTAGTAGGCGGCAACGCCGGAAAACGACCGCGCCTGCTCGCGCACGTCCAGGTACTGCGGCTTGGAGAACTCCTCGCAACACGCCTCTCCATTATGTTGAATCGAAATCGCCATCAGGCTTGCAGGATCGCCGACCGGAGGCGGGCGAAGCGCGAACCGGCTTACAATCGAAAAGATCGTGGCGTTGGCGCCGATCCCCAGCCCAATCGAGACCACCGCCGCGGCCGTCAGGCCAGGCCGCTTCCGCAGGCGGCGGAATGCATAGCCAAGGTCGCGCGCCACCGAATCAAGCCAAGGCAGTCCGCGGCGCTCGCGATAGGCATTGCGCACCTGCTCCGCACCACTCAGCCGGATCAGCGCCTGCCGCCGCGCCTCTTCGCACGACATCCCCTCGCGCATCCCTCTTTCCGTATCCAACGCAATGTGGGTCTCGACCTCTTCGTCGAAATCGTCGCTGGCCCGTCCCCGGCTAAATGTTCCGTACAGCCGCTTCCAAAACGCCCGCAGCTCTCCCATCGCCGCCTCCCGTCATCCTTCGCTTTCGCCCGCCGGGCTCAAAAAGCGCTCCAGGATTGCCGTTGCCTGCTCCCATTCCCTCGCCTCTTTGCGAACCTGCTTGCGCCCCGCCTTTGTGAGTTCGTAGAATTTCGCGCGCCGGTTATTCTCTGAGCTTCCCCAACGCGATCGCACATAGCCTTCCTGTTCCAGCTTGAGCAGCGCGGGATACAAGGTGCCGTAGTTCAGCTGCAATAGCTCTCCGCTCGTCTGCTCGATCCGCCGCGCCAGCCCGTATCCGTGCTGCGGCCCCATCGTTTCAAGGGTCCGTAACACCATCAGTGCCAGCGTTCCTTGCCAAACATCGGCCTTGCCGCCCATTGTGCATCCTCCTATGGGTACCCAACAGAAGACGTGTATGCCGCTCCCTATGGGAAAGCAATACGAGATATCCTTGCAGAATGTTCCCGCCCCTGGCGCGTTTCTGCCGCCGCTACACACCCCGCCCGCTCGCGTCTCGAATTCATTCCCCGGCTGCGCGACTGGATTGAGCATCAGGCGCATCGAGTCCGGCCACTACGTCGTCCCCGACGTTCCGGGTGCAGGAATCGCCCTCGCCTGCCGCACCCTCTGCCAAATCGCTAAACCCTTGGCCTCGCGCACCTTGCGTACCAAGGCAATTTATGCACCAAATGGGTCATTCCCGCCTCCGCGCGGGTGATTTCACCCCATCTTTCCTGCCGGTATCATCCGAAATCAGGTATCTCTAAACCACTTTGCAGCCGAGGCACTTGAATGCCGCCGAAACCACGGGCTTCGTTCGCACTTTTCACCGGCTTTCTGGCTGTTCTTGTGCCTATCCTCGCCTCTGCCTATCTCGCCTGGATGGAAAGTTATACAACAGAGAAGACGCTCAGCCTCACCTACGCGCAGGATGTCCTGCGCCGTGCTGAAAAGGCTTCAAGCCAGTTCGACGATGCCCGGAAGCAAGTCGCGCACGCCAACTTCCCGCCTTGTTCACCCGACGACATCAAGCTTTTGCGCCAGGTCGACCTTGGCTCCAGCTACATCAAGGCAACCGGCCGCGTCGCGCACGATGCCCTCCTTTGCACCTCTCAGGGAGCCTCAATTCCTCTTTCTCTTGGCAAGCCTGACCTCATTACCGACCAGGGCGTGTCTGAATACTTCAACAAGCACCTCTCGTCGCAACAGTCGCACCCACTCAACATCTTCGCCGCAGGCGGATTCGCGGTCATCTTCGACCCCGGCGTTGCCGTCGATGTCTCTACCGAAGGCCAGGATGTCGAACTCGCTGTCTTCGTTCCATCCGCCCCCGATCACAATCCCATCGCCACTCTCGGCCACGACTTCCCCGCCGGCTGGTTCGATCCCATCCCCCAGGGCGCCCAATCCACCAACCTCGACAGCGGTTATCTCGTCTCCTCTGTCCGATCTGCAAAATGGGACATCGCTGTCCTTGCCGCAACGCCGCAAAGCTACATCTACCAGGGCATCGGCCACTTCGCTCTCATCTTCGTCCCCATCGGTATTCTCTGTGGCGCTGTCCTCGGTTTCATGGTCAATTTGCTCTCGCGCATGCACACCTCCTTCCCCGCCATGCTCCGCCGCGCCATCAAGGACAAGAACTTCTACGTCCTCTATCAGCCAGTGGTCGAGCTTGCAACGCAACGCGTCATCGGTGCCGAAGCCCTCGTCCGCTGGAGAAGCGATTACGCTGACATCCGGCCCGACTACTTCATCCCTCAGGCCGAAGAGTGCGGCCTCATCCAGCTCATCACTGCCCAGGTCATTAGCATGGTCGCCCGCGATCTGCACCATTTCCTCGAAATCGATCCCGACTTCCACGTAGCCATCAACGTGTCCGCGGCAGACCTTTGCGACGCGCGCACCATCGATGCCTTCGACGGACTTCTTCGCGCCTCCGGCGCACGCCCCGCAAACTTCGAGGTCGAAGCCACCGAGCGCGCCTTCCTCCAGGGGCCTGAAACCTCGAAGATCATCGACGAGCTGCGCGCAAGGGGTTTCAGCGTCGCCATCGACGATTTCGGCACCGGCTACTCCAGCCTTGCTTGCCTGCAAACTCTCTCGCTCGACACCCTCAAAATCGACAAGGCCTTCGTCGACACCATCAATACCGACGGCGCCACCAGCCAGGTTGTCCCGCACATCATCGAAATGGCCCACTCGCTCCATCTCGACATCGTTGCCGAGGGCGTCGAAAACGAGCCCCAGGCCCAATATCTCGTCAAGCGCGGCGTTCACTATGCGCAGGGATGGCACTTCGGCCGGCCCATGGACACCGGCCACCTCTGCGAGGAAATCCGCAACCACATGCCCTATCAGCAACCCGTGTTTGACGCGCCTCAGACGGAACCAGCCGACGTCTTGTATCCGATCATGAGCCCACTCCTGCCGCAAGCTCCTCGCTAACCATCCCGTCCTTATTCCCTAATCCCTATTCCCTGTCCTTCTAATCCCTAGTCTCTTGCCCTCCTCTTGACAAACCATAACCGTTTGGTTATGGTTATTTCCGTGACGGCGGCCAATGCCAATCTCGTCTTCCGCGCTCTCGCTGACCCCACCCGCAGGGCCATTCTCGAGGAGTTGACCCGGCAGGGCGAGCAGACCGTGCACGCATTGACTCGTTATGCGGGCGTCTCTCAGCCTGCGGTTTCCAAGCACCTCACGGTGCTCAAGCGGGCGAAGCTGGTGCGCCATCGCCGCGAGGGACGCGAAACTCACTATCGTGCGCAGCCCGACGCGCTGGCCCCCATGGTGGACTGGCTCGATCGCTACGGCGCCTTCTGGCGTGAACGGTTCGACCGTCTCGAATCACTTTTGGAAAGGATGGAACCGTGAGCAACCCAGCAGAGGGTACGCGCACTCTTGTTATCGAGAGGCTATTCCCGCACCCGCCAGAAAAGCTGTGGCGAGCGCTCACCGAAAGCACGCTGCTCGCACAGTGGCTCCTGAAAAATGATTTCGCTCCAATGGTTGGGCACAAGTTCCAATTCCGGCAGGAGCCCGTTCCGAACTGGGATGGCGTGATCGACTGCGAGGTGCTCGTCGTCGACCCACTCCATCGCCTGTCCTACAGCTGGAGTACTTTGGGGCTCGGCTCCGTTGTGCTCTTCACGCTGACGCCGGCGGAGGGTGGCACTCATGTCCGCATGGAACATTCCGGCTTCCGCCTCGATCAGCCGGCAGCGTATGGCGGGGCAAAACACGGCTGGCAGCGCTTCTTCGACGGTCTGGAGCGAGTGCTCAGCGCGCACGTGGAATAAGGCATCCAAAGCAAGCCAGCACTCACCGGAAACCAAGACGAGGAGGAAGATGACCGATGGAATCGACCCTGCAGAACCCGGCCCACGCCGCCGCCAAGTTCAGCCCCAAAGCCATGACCATCACATATTGGATCGTCACCGCGCTCTTCTGCCTGGAGATGAGCTTCACCGCCTACTACGAACTGCTGCCGCAGGGTGCCCAGGCCTTCGCTCGCCTCGGGTTTCCCGCCGGCTACTTTCGGATGGAACTCTCGTTCGCCAAGCTATTAGGCGTGGCCGCACTGCTCGTTCCCATGGTCCCCGCGCGGCTCAAAGAATGGGCCTACGCCGGCTTCGCCATCAACCTCGTCTCGGCGCTCATCACCCACCTCTCGCTCGGCCAAGGCCCGGCAGCGGTGAGCCCATCGGCAATCACCAGCGTGCTCTGGGCACTCTCGTACTTCTTCTGGCGCCGGCTCAATTCCGCCGGTTCAGGTCCGCTCGCCTAGTTGTTAATGTTCGTACATGCAGATGTTATGGATCGCCGCCTCGAATGCGTGGGGCAATCCAAACGAAAGAAAAGGCAACACCACCGAAAAGATAGACGTGGGAAGACGGCGCGGCCAATCCGCGAATTTAACCAAGGAGAATCGCAATGAAAATCAAATTAACCACCATCTACGTTGACGACCAGGAGAAGGCGTTGAGCTTCTATACCGAAGTGCTGGGCTTCCAAAAGAAATCCGACTTCAGCAATGGCCCGTTTCGCTGGCTCACCGTGGCTTCGCCCGAGGACCCGGACGGCACGGAGCTGCAGTTGGCGCTGAACAACAACCCCGCGGCCAAAACGTATCAGCAGGCCTTGTTCCAGCAAAGCCAGCCCGCGGCCATGTTCTTCACCAACGACCTGCAAGCCGATTACGAGCGCATGAAAGCGCGCGGCGCCGAGTTCACCATGTCGCCCACCGACGTCACAGCCTCCAAAATCGCCATGCTGAACGACACCTGCGGCAATATCATTCAGATCACACAGCTGATGCGCTGGCAGGGATGAGGTTCGGCGGGAACGCGGCGTACAGAAAGGAGCTGCAAATGAAAAGGACAGTCCACGCGGATTCCGCATCCGCATTCATCGACGCGAAGATCAACTCGCTTGGCGACTGGCGCGGCAAGATTCTCGCGAAGGTGCGCGCCATCATCCACAAGGCAGACCCTGAAATCGTCGAGGAGTGCAAGTGGGCAAAACCCACGAACCCCGGAACGCCCGTCTGGTCCCACGCGGGCATCGTCTGCACTGGAGAGACGTACAAGAGCGTCGTCAAATTGACCTTTGCCAAAGGCGCATCGTTGCCCGACCCTTCGCGTCTCTTCAACTCCTCGCTCGACGGCAACGTCAGGCGCGCCATCGACATCCACGAAGGCGAAAAGATCAACGAGGCAGCCTTGATGGCTCTCATCCGCGCCGCAGTAGCGCTCAATCTTAAGACCAAGGCGAAGCCCGACATGCCTGGCTCAAGGCATGACTGGTAGGCCGGGGATTCAGCCACAAAAGCCGCAAACCCTCCCCACCCCGGTTTTGGGCTCCCCGGATTCGCCGCCAGGCGCCGGCCATGGTTTTTGTCCCACAGATTCCCAAAACGTGACACGTCCTTCTTGCAGGCGTTGAGAAAATCTCTGCCACAGATTCTCAATCTGCAATCAAGGACGTGTCCGCAGTTGGCGCCCTATCGCGTGGCAACCGCCTTTTGTGTTGGCGTAACCTTCGGAGAAGACAGATACCCTGTCACCGTATTCCTGGCGCTCACGTTGTTCACCACAATCTCAAACAACGCAGGATCCTTGCCGCTGTAGAACTGAAGCGGCTCGTTCAGGCTCTTGTCCTTCTTGTCATACTGCTTGTCGTCAGAAAAGACGGCGAGTGTGTACGTGCTCTTCTTCGAGTCGGCTCGTTTCAGCTCCAGGCTCACTGATCCCACCCGCTGCTTCACTCCCTTCACAAGTGTGAACTGGAAGTAATCCCGGTCGCCCTTGTGCTTCAGAATCTCCAACTCGTCATTATTCCGCGCAATCAGGATGCTGTGACCGTTCAAATCGCCTTTCATCGACGTTAATTGGTTTTTGGTGTCGGCCAGATCGCTCTGCGTCCTGGCTACATCGGCCTTCACACCGCCCACATCCGTCTTCACGTCGGTCACATCGCTCGAAACAGCGGTCACCCGCCCGTTTGTCTGCTCCTGCGCGTTTGCCAGTTGTGTTGTCTTCTGCTCCTCGCGAACCTCAACGGCCTTCAGCGCCGTCGCACGCGCATCAAGTTGTTGCTGCGTCTCGCCAAGCGAGGTCTTCAACGCTTCCGTGGTCACATTCAGCCGTGCATTGGTATCCTGCAGCGCTGCGGCCAGCTTGGTGTTCTGCGCTGCCGCATCCGTCAAAGCCTGCTGTTGCGTAGCCAGTTTGTTGCTCAGCGTGTAGCTCCAGATAATCCCGCCCAGCCCCAAAAGCAATGCCACTGCGATTGCCGCCAGGAATGCGCCGGAATATGTCCTGGGAGTTCTTTCAACCGTTTCGTCGCTCATTTGTTGTACTTCCTTCCCTTTCGCTGACCGTACGGCAACCCATTACCCATGTCTGCGCTATAAAGCTCACTCGGCGCAAATAGATCTTCGTCTGCGAGGCGGACGAAGAGGGTTTCAACCCCGCAAAATCCATTCACCATTTCCCAGGAAAGAAAGCTCGGCGGGTGGCCCAGGTCTCGGGGACTCTGATTTGCGACCAGACCCATGGGTGCCCCAGGACCGGGGTGGAAGGACCGGGGTCCCGACGGCTCGGTCTTCGTCCGTGGGGTGGAGGTCTCGCTTCTGAGACCTGAGAATCCACCGCCGTAGACATGCCGCAGCCGTTGCGCTTCGTTCCGGTGCCTGGCGGGGGAACTGCGAACTGGCGGCTGACGACAATGGTTCGCGCTGCCATTTAGGCAGTGATCGCGCGTGCACGGTAGTGCTACTGTGTCATGCAGGACTGGCTCCTTCAGGAACCACATCGCGGTCGAGCGGGATGGGTGCCGGCTTCGGCCTGGGTCCGTTCAGCAACCATCCCGCAGGCTTTCAGGGGAAGGTTCTGAGCGATGTTTCGACTGAGCAACTTGAATCGTGCGCTCGGACGGTCGAGTGCGCCGGAGCAACCACGAGCCGAACGATGGCCTGTAACCACGCTGACGGCGCATTATGGGCGCGACGCTGCCGCCACGCCCGCCGGCATCAAGGACATCAGCACCACCGGCATCTTTTTGATCACCGAAGAGCAGCTTCCCATCGGCCAGCAGATCAGCCTCAAACTGCAGAACAAAAGCGAAACGGAGCTGAGCTCGAGGCTCGAGATTTCCCTTCAGGGTCAGGTCGTCCGGCAGGATCAAGACGGCATCGGGGTCTCTTTCGTTCTGCCTCCGGGCCTGAATATGGCACTGTGGGAAGTGCTGCTGCGCAGCATTGTGAATCTCTCCGATGCGGATCAGGTGGCGGAGGCGTTCCGAACCCTTCGCACCGTCCTCTTCCTGAGCCGGCTGTGCCAGTCCGGCGCCGACGAGGCGGTTCAACTGTTTGACGGGGAGCTGGACCAGGAACACACCGCAGCGCTGTTCGAAATCGCGCATGCCGTGGAGAAGCTGCTGGATCAAGAGCCCGATGGCGGCCGCATCCGCGCCCATCCCAGCCTGGTGGCAAACATTTTGCGCGGCGGCTCCTGGGCCCCCGATCAACTGATCCTGCAACTATGGGTGGGCCTCTTCGCCTCGTCGTGCTCGGTCGATGTGCCCGACGACTCCAATCAGATCTTTGTCGACCTGCTGGTGCAGTTGACGCCCACCGAGGCCAGGATCTTCACCCTGGCATGCGAGCGGGCCTTACGCGCTGCGCCTGCACCCGCGAATGCTGCCTCCGGCGCCATCGTTCTCAGCCCGGATGAGATCGTTAAAGTCACCGGCGTGCACGACCTCACCCGGAATGCGACCGATCTCGCCTACCTCTTCAACCTGGGATTGATTCAGAACGTTTTCGACTTTACCTCGTACCGCGGCATGGATAGCTTCGATATCACTCCATCCACCCTTGGCCTCGAACTCTACAAGCACTGCCACGGCCACCGCGAAAAAGTCGACCCGGACCTCGTAAAAGCGGCCCGGGAGCACCTGGCCGTATTCTTCCCCCCGCCGATACCCAGTGTCTTCGAAAACTTCACCCCCCTGCCTCCGAATCCCCCTCAGAAAAAATAGCGCGCAGGCACGTGGGCGAGCCTCGGCCACGCATCTCTTGAGAAGTAAAGTACGCGGCGCAGCCAGGCTCAAACCCGGCCCACCCATGCGCTGTCATACCTGATCGGAGGTCGCCGTGGCGACCGAAGTCGAAGGACCTGCAGTTGCCTCTTGCGACCCTCGCTTACGTTGACTGTGCACTTTTGACCGGCGTTGACGTAATGATGAATCGCATGATCAGCACAAGGCGTCACCCGCCGTAATTCACATTGCAAGCCAATGGGTTGAGCCAATAGCTTCAAAGCTTGTGTCGAAATGGGTTCCGAATGAGGTGCCAGTCCTCGTTGCTGCTGCCGGAGTTAGCGATGAATGCTGAGAACGTCACACCGTCGCGCGACCCTGAAGATCGGGTGCCTGAAGATCGGGTGATTGACGAATCCTGCCGGCCAGAGAGAAAACCGAAGATGATGGACAAGACAATCGCCGACAGCTATCCCGCGAGCGATCCGCCGTCGTCATTACCCGATCCGGGCGAAGACTCCTTCGGATTGGTACAGGAGGGTCTGCGGTGATCACCATAAAACGTGTATATGATGCGGTCAGTTCGACCGACGGAACTCGATTGCTCATCGAGAGGCTGTGGGCAAGAGGGGTAAAGAAAACCTCGTTAAAAATTAAGAGTTGGATCAAGGATGTGGCTCCCAGCACGGAGTTGCGCCAATGGTTCAGCCATGATCCAGACAAGTGGCATGAGTTCCGCCGCCGCTATTCCGCCGAATTGAAAGCTCATCCCGATGCCTGGCGGCCAATCATAGAGTCTGCACAGCGTGGGACGGTAACCCTGATTTACAGCTCGCATGATACTGAGCACAACAATGCCGTTGCGTTGGAATCGTTTTTAAAAGCTCGTCTTCCGAGGAAGAAGCCGAAGAAGGCACGGCCCGCGCGAGCAAGAGCAAATTCGAAAGCGAAACCGGGAAGGAAAAAGGCATGAGCACCGTCGCAGCCAAATCGCCTATATTTCAGGCAAAGCTGAAGAGCCGCAATCTGGTGGCCGAAGGCACAATGGCCTTCCATTTTCAGAAGCCTGCCAGCTTTGTTTTCACCGCCGGTCAGTTCATCGACATGGCTCTATTGAGTCCCTCCGAAACAGATGCTGAGGGAAATTCTCGCGCTTTCTCCGTCTCGAGCGCGCCATACGAAGACACCATCATGGTCACCACTCGGCTACGCCATACGGCATTTAAGCGAGTCCTGAAGACCATGCCATTAGAGACCGAAGTGAAGATCGAAGGTCCGTTCGGCGATTTGCGGCTTCACAATAACGCAAAGCGAGCCGCGGTTTTTTTGGCGGGTGGCATTGGCATTACGCCGTTTCGCAGCATCCTGCTGGACGCAGCCAACAGGAAATTACCTCACCACATCTTTCTCTTCTTCTCCAACCGCCGGCCGGAAGATGCCCCGTTTCTGGAAGAGTTGCAGTCACTGGAAAAGCATAATGCGAATTACAAGTTCATCGGGACCATGACCAGTATGGAAAAATCAAAACTTTCTTGGCAGGGGGAGCAGGGTGTCGTCAATAAGGAAATGCTCGACAGACATCTGAAGAATGCTGCATCTCCGATCTACTACATCGCCGGGCCGCCAGGCATGGTCAAAGGCCTGCACTCCATGCTTCAAGCCGCCGGCATCGAAGACGATGATATCCGCACTGAGGAGTTCACCGGCTACTGATCGCTGGCTGCATCCAAGGGAGAACGGATGGCTATCGTCGAGGATGGTACGGGTGGAAAGACAGGAAACAAGAATTCTTCAGATGCCGGTACACGAAAGAGTAGATCTCGTGATGAACGCGTTGGCGCGCCGCTCCGACGCTAGAGGCGGGCGCGGGTTTGAACTGTACATCTTCATCTGTGGCGAGGCTGCAGCTTATTGAGGAGAAGGGTTGGAAAACATGACGACAGAAGGTTTTGCCGACGACGGGACCATGCTAAAGGACCTTGCGCAGTTTGACCTGGGGCAGGAGATGGCGGATTCGGAGCAGAAGAAACCATGGGAATCGGGTCATTATGCCAAAACTCTCTTTAAGAAATCGGATTTCAGGATCGTGCTGATCTCGATGGAAAGGGCCGTCACAATCAAGGGACATCATGCAGACGGCACGATCTCCGTCCACGTCTTGAAGGGGTCGATACGCTTCACTGTACAAGGAGACGCGCGAGATCTGCGGCCGGGCAATGTGTTGACGCTGGGCGCGTCGATCAAACATGAGGTCGAGGCTCTCGAGGAGTCCGCATTCTTGCTGACCGTTTCTTGGCCGGATAACGAAACGCTCCAGGCGATGAAGCATCGGGGATATGGCACTTAGGAGCGCCGCGCAACTACCGGAAGCGTTTTCACGCACAACTGCTAGCTGCGGCTCGTAGGCAAAGCTAACCTGGGAAAGTTAGCTTTTGAGGGTAAATAGCACCAAAAAAAGTTGGGGTCTGCACGAAGCCGGCGTGCTTGCATCAGGGCAGCGATTTCGCGGGTGACCAAGTGAGATACGGGCCGCCCACCGAAAAAAGCTGGCAGCAGCGGCAACCGGCGATATACTGTCGCAGCCGGAACAGCAAACCGGCTTCACGGCTTCCCGTCGATTGAAAGCTCAAGGAGGTTTCCGATGCGTATCGTTCCTGCAGGAAGGTTGTTTGTCCTCTCCACCGTGGTCGCTGTGCTGCTACCCGCAGTGCCGGCCCACGCCGCGTTCGATGCATACATGACGATCAAGGGCTCCAGACAAGGACAGATCAAGGGCGACGCGATGTCTGACCAAATCCGGCTCGTCAACGTCGTCCGCGACACCCCAATGGCAACTGCGATGCCTACCGGCAGGCGGATGCACTCCACCATCACGATCACCAAGGAGATCGATAAGGCAACGCCCATGCTGGCCAAGGCGGCGAGTACCCACGAGCCATTGAGCGATGTGGAGATTACTTTCATTGGAGGCGCATCAGGCGCCAAGACAGCGCAGAAGATCGTACTTACCAACGCCACCATCCTCTACGTTCGCAAGTCGGGCGGCAACGAGCAAATTACATTCGACTACCAGGCCATCGAGGTCACCTACGCCAAAGGCGGCAAGACCATGATGGACGATTGGGACGCTCCGAAATAGAGGCGCGCGGCCCAACTCAGGAACGAAATCTCCGCCCCACGGACGAAGACCTCTCCGCGGGGGCTTCGGTTTAGGACACCTAACGCCAGTGGCCAGGTGAGATGCGGGCCACCGGCTGAACTGCGAACTGCTTTTAGGTAAACTAGGAGCATGGCCGAGATCGCCCGCAGAAAAACCCCCACCGTCCGCATCGGACACGTCCGCGTTGGCTGGGAGGTCCCGGTCGTCGTCCAGTCGATGACCAACACCGACACGGCCGACGCCCAGTCCACCATTGACCAGGTCGCTGCCCTTGCCCTCGCCGGCTCCGAACTGGTCCGCGTCACGGTCAACAACGAAGGCGCCGCGGCAGCAGTTCCAGCCATCGTAGAAGGCCTCGAGAAGCGCGGCCTTCGCGTGCCGATCATTGGAGACTTCCACTACAACGGCCACATCCTGCTCAAAAAGTATCCCGCCACCGCCCGCGCGCTCGCGAAGTACCGGATCAATCCCGGCAACGTGTCGATCGGGCGGAAGGACGACGACAACTTTCGCACCATGGTCGAGTGCGCTGTCGAGAACCAGAAGCCTGTCCGCATCGGCGTCAACTGGGGGTCACTGGATCAGAGCTTGCTGACGCGCATGATGGACGAGAACAGCAAGCTCGCAGAGCCCGAGCCGGCGCGCGAAGTGATGATCGAAGCCATGATCGCGAGCGCGCTTCAGTCCGCCGCGGCAGCCGAGCGCTACGGCCTCGGCCACGACATGATCATCCTGTCGGCCAAGGTCTCGGGTGTGCGCGATCTGCTCGACGTGTATTCGCGACTGGCCGCGCGCTGCGACTATCCGCTGCATCTTGGCCTGACCGAAGCCGGCATGGGATCGAAAGGCCTGATCGCTTCGACCGCCGGCCTCGCGCCGCTACTGCTCTCGGGCATCGGCGACACCATTCGCGTGAGCCTGACGCCCAAGCCCGGCGGCGACCGCACGGAAGAAGTGCAGGCCGCGCAGCAGATTCTGCAGTCGCTCTCGATCCGCAGCTTTATGCCGCAGGTGACGAGTTGCCCCGGCTGCGGCCGGACGACGAGCACGTATTTCCAGGAACTCGCCGAGCAGATCCAGAGCTACCTGCGGACGTCGATGCCTGAGTGGCGCAAGAAGTATCCTGGCGTTGAGGAACTGAAGCTGGCCGTTATGGGCTGCGTCGTCAACGGCCCAGGTGAATCCAAGCACGCCAACCTCGGCATCAGCCTTCCGGGCACCTTCGAGGATCCTGTCGCGCCCGTCTACATCGACGGGAAGCTGTCGACGACCTTGCGCGGCGACACCATCGTCGCCGAGTTCAAACAGATCCTCGACCACTACGTCGAGTCTCACTACGGCCAGCGCGCCGCGGACTCCGAACTCGTCGCCACGCGCTGAGCGCTCGCCCGCGCGCTCCTGCCACACACCTGAGATGGCCGTCACTTCGCCGGCTGCTCAACAGGCGTTACTCTGTCTCCAATTCTCACTGGAGACTGCTCATGCTCCTCAGCCGATCCCTCCGGCTTGTGGTCGTTGCTCTCTGCGTGCCTGGCGTTGCCTGCGCCGGCAAACCAAAGCCCTGCGTGCCCGCAGATCAGGCCTCGAGAATGGTGAACAAAGATATTTGCGTCTCAGCGCATATCTACGATGTAGTGGAGCTTCCCGACGGAACGCGGTTTCTGGATGTATGCTCGCCGCAAACCCCTGACAACCAGTGCCGCTTCACCATTGTCAACCTCGCCGACGATCGAGCTGAAGTGGGCGAGTTGCGCAAATATCGCGACCAGGACGTGCAGGTTCGCGGCATCGTTCAGCCCATGCACGGCCGCGCCGGTATGGTCCTGAGTCACGCTCGCCAGTTCTATGGCGGACCGCCGAGGTTCAAGCCCAATCCCCTTCTCGCCCGCGGTTTTGCGGCCGACCAGCAGCGTCCTCCGATCGCTGACCCCAACCTGCGCCCGCAGGGAGGGCGCCGCGCCTTCATGAACACGAAGGACCGCGAAACGCTGCCCCAAAAGTAGCTCGGCTGACTCGCTAGCTTGATGGCTCGCTGGCCTGCAGTCGTTCTTCCAGCTCGGGCGCATGTCGCGCCCCCGTAAACAAAATCGTGCTCGAGATCAGCAGAAACACCAGCGTCGCCCCCAGCCCGATCCTCAGGTTGCTGCGGTCGCTGATGGCGCCGATGATCTGCGGAGAAAACGTGTCACCGAAAAAGTGAATGCAGAACAGGTTGATCGAGATCGCGGTGGCGCGCACCGGCGCGGCTACGGCATTCACAATGGCCGTGTTGAGCGGCCCGGTGTTGAGGAAGAGGAAGAACTCCGCGGCGAACAGTGAAGGCACGGCCCACGCCCGCGGCCCGAAGAACAGCAGCACACCGCACGGCAAGGTCAGCGCGACGCTCCACGCCGAAAGCAGGTACAGCGCGCGATGATTGGTGCGCAGCCACACTTGCGCAATCCATCCGCCCACCAGCGTTCCCGCAATTCCGTCGATCACCGTCGTCGCGCCCACGGTCAGGCTCGCCGTGCTCATCGACATGCCTGCGGAGCGCCGCAGAAACTCCGGCATCCACCAGGAGATTCCGCCCATGGCAAACGTGAGCGCTGCCAGCCCGAAGGTCGCGGTCAGGAAAGCCGGATTCGTGAACAGTCCCAGCACTGTGTTCCGGTTCAGATTCGGCCCGATGCAGTCGCTCGCTCCGCGCTCTGGCTCGCGCCCGATCCAACCGTAGAGCGCCGCCGCCAGGAACCCCGGCAACGCGCAAACAAAGAACGGCGCTCGCCAGCCCCAAATCGACCCGAGCTGCCCGCCGGCCAGGTAGCCCAGCGCCGCTCCCACGGGAATCGCGACGTAGAACACGGAGAGCACTCGATTACGATCTCGCTCAGGATAAAAATCCGAAAGCACTGCGGGCGCAAAGATGCCGAACGTCGCCTCGCCGACGCCCACCAGCGCTTGCCGGAAATAGAGGGTCGTGTAGCTATGGATCCAGATTGCGGCCAGTGTTGCCAGGCTCCAGAGCGTCGCGCCCGTAATGATCAGCGGCTTGCGCCGCATGCGGTCGCCAAGCCAGCCCGTTAAAGGCGCAGCCAGCATGTAGAAGACGAAGAACGCCGTGCCGAGCGCGCCCATCTGCTGGTCGCTCGCGTGAAACTCGTGCTGGATGGGCGAAACTTCGCCGGCCAGAATGTAGCGGTCAATATAGTTCAGCAGGTTCAGCGCCAGCAGCAGAAGCACCGTGCCCATTGCGGGGCCGATGCGGGCGCGCAACGATCGAAGAGAAGTTGGCAAGCAGCCTCGGGCAAATCGTAATCTGCAGGCGAACAACGACTACGATAGCAGACAGCCTCGAATCCGCTCGATTGTGGAAGGTCTCAAGCTTTCGGCCGCGGCCAGCGCGCTTCTACCGTCGTCCCAATGCCGCCGCGGGGCCTAAATTCGCCTTTCACCACCGCCCATACCGGATCGCAGGCCTTCACCACGTCTTCCAGAACCTGGTTCACGATGTTCTCCTGGAAGATTCCCAGATTCCGGTAGCAGAACAGGTACTCTTTCAGCGACTTCAACTCCAGGCAGCGCTTGCGCGGCATGTAGCGGATCGTCAAAATCCCAAAGTCCGGCAGGCCTGTCTTGGGGCAAACCGAGGTCAGCTCCGGATCATCGATCTGGATTTCGTATCCGGGAAACTGATTCTGCCAGGTCTCGATGGCTGGAAAGCGAAAACCCAGCCCGGCTTTGGCGTGTTCGTCGGTGTATCGGGGTTTTGCCGCCATAGCGGTATTGTACGGGCCGGAACCAGCTCGTTCGATCAGGGTACCTGACGATATTCCTGCTTCTTACTCCTTGTTTTCGAGTCTTATATACTGACTCTGGTTCACTCGATGGTTGAAGCAAGATCAAAAATAAGCCGCCCGGCACTTTGGGTAGGGGCCGCCGTTGTCCTTGTTCTCGTTTTTTTCACGGCGCGTTACTTTCTGCGCGGACGCATTCCGGTGCGCGTAGCGCAAGTGCAGCGCAACACCCTGCTCAATACGATCAGCACCAACGGCCGCGTTGAGCCGGTTGTAAGCTACCAGTTCTACAGCCCCATCTCCACAACCGTGAAAGCCGCGTACGCCGAAGAAGGCGACGTGGTCCACGCAGGCAAGTTGCTGGTTGTGCTCGACGACGTGGCCGCACGGGCGCAGGTGGCTAACGCTGCGAGCGCGGTGAAATCGGCGCAGGTAGCGCTCGACGCTGTCACCCACAATGGAACCCAGGCGGAACGGCAGGCATCTGCCGCGGAAATCGAACAGGACCGCCTCACGCGCGATCAGGCGCAGCACGATCTCGATGCACTCACCAAGTTGGTGGCCGCGGGCGCAGCCGCTCCCGGCGAGGTGATTGCGGCGCGCGCCCGCCTCAACTCCGCTCAGGCAAGTCTGGACGCAGCCCAGCAAAGCGCACACCACCGATTCTCGGCCGACGACGTGGCTCGCGCGCAGGCCGCGCTGGCCGATGCACAAGCCGGGATGGCCGCCGCGCAACACGTCGAAGCCCAGACCTCGATTTGTGCCCCGGTGACCGGAACCATTTACAACATGGACGCGTCGCCATCGGAATACTCTGAAGCCGGCAAACTGATACTCAAAATCGCCGACCTAAGCCATGAACGCGTCCGCGGCTACTTCGATGAGCCTGACCTGGGCCGCCTGGCAGTCGGACAATCGGTGCTGATTCACTGGGATGCCAAGCCGGGCGTCGACTGGCACGGACACATTGCACGGCTTCCCGCAGCCGTCGTCACCTATACCACGCGCAACGTCGGCGAAGTCCTGATCGATTTCGATCAATCGTCCAATGGCCTGCTTCCGGATACAAATGTCACGCTCACCGTCACCACCTCCAGCGAGCCCAATGCTCTCAGCATGCCGCGCGAAGCGCTTCACGAGCAGAACGGAAAATACTATGTCTTCAAGGTCGTGAGTGGCGAACTCAAGCGCGTACCAGTCGCAATCGGCCCGCCGAACCTTACACAGGTCCCCATTCTCTCTGGACTTGAGGATGGCGACATCGTCGCGATCGGCACAGCAAACGGGGAGCCCTTGCAGGAGGGCATACCGATCAAGGAACAACAGTGACGCGTTCAAAGCCGATTCCGCTTGCACTCGCGGCGGCTTGCCTGGTTGCCGCTACGCTGAGCCACGCGCAGATCTCCGCGGCGACTCTATCTCAGGCCAATGCCGATCTACAGAACGGCGAGGCCGACAAAGCTCTGGCGCTGCTCACGCCGCTCCCGTCCACTGGAAGCGGTGCTGCCGAGGCCCAGAATCTTCTGTGCCGCGTGCGTTTCACGTTGGAGCAATGGTCGCAGGCCGCGGCGGAGTGCCAGCAGGCAGCGAATCTCGACCCGCAGAATTCCGACTATTTCATTTGGCTGGGGCGCACTCTTGGCCGGCAGGCCGGCCAGGCTTCTTTCTTTTCCGCATACGGTCTCGCCAAACGCTCGCTCGCCGCCATGCAGACCGCGGTGAAACTCGATCCCAAAAACGCCCCTGCGCTGTCCGATCTTGGCGATTATTACGCCCGGGCGCCTGGCATTGCCGGCGGCGGCGCCGACAAGGCGCAGGCGATCGCATCGCAACTCGACAAGATTGACCCGGCCAGGGCACAGCAACTGCGGGGCGATATCGCCATGGCCAAGAAAGACTACGTCACCGCAGAGAACGCATACCGCCAGGCCATTGTGGTAAGCCCCGCGCCGGCGGATCTCTGGACTGTCCTCGCCGATTTCTATCGAGACCGCCAGCGTTGGTCCGATTTGGACACGGCCATTCAGAACTGCATCGCCGCGGCGGCGAAGAAAAAGAATTCGGGCGTCGCGCTTTATGACGGCGCCGGCGTGCTCATCGCAGCCAAACGCGATCCGTCGCTGGCCGCGCAAATGCTCGAAAACTATCTCTCAGGTTCGTCCAAGTCAGAGGAAGCGCCGGCATTCATCGCACACTTCCTGCTGGGGCGGCTGAAACAACAGCTTGGCGATGCCGCCGGCGCCAAAAGTGAGTTTGCCGCCGCCAGTGCCATGGCACGCGAATATACTCCGCCACAGGAATCGGAATATTGACGCCTATGCACGGCTCGATGGCCAACAATTCGCGCACAAGATGGGCGATGCTCTTTGCCGCGCTGGCGCTGGCCGTGGCCTCTCGCCCAGCAACCGCGCAGGTGTCGCTTACCACCATGGTCGAGCTCGCGCAGCAAAAAAGTTCCGCCGTCCTTCTCGCCCAGGCCGACGTGCGAAAAGCCAGTGCGCAGCTTTCCGAAAGCCAGGACGCCTTCGTTCCCACAATCACCTTCGGCTCCGGCCTTCCCGCATTTCGTGAAGTCGGCTTCACCGGCTCGCTGCCCACTATCTGGGACAGCCAGGTGCAATCGCTGGTCTTCAGCATGCCGCAGATTCGCTATATCCAAGCTGCGCGCGCCGGACTTCACGCCGCGCAACTTGCGCTCAAGGAAGCGAAAGAGCAGGTTGCGCTCGACGCTTCCACGGCCTATATCGAAATGGACACCATGAACATCGAGCTCAATGCCGTCCATGAGCAGGAGCAGGAAGCAGCACGGCTCGTCGCCATCGAACAACAACGCACCGAGGCCGGTGTTGATCCTCTGAACAGTCTTTTGCAGGCGGAGCTTACTTCGGCGCAGCTCAAGCTGAGCCGCCTGCACCTTGAAACCCGCTCCGCCACGCTCGCCAAACAGATCTCTGTGCTCACCGGGCTCCCTGTGGTTTCCATTATTCCCGAGCACTCAAGCATTCCGGAAATTCCGGCCATTACCGCCGGCGAGGCGCAACATTCCACGCCGGGTCTCGAGGCATCTCAGGCCGAGGCACATGCTAAAGGACTGCTCGCCGAAGGCGACAAAGAACGTCTCTGGCTGCTGCCGGAAATCGGCTTTGGAATTCTCTACAACCGGAATACCACGCTGCTCAACAGCATCGGCCAGTACTTCAATGTCCCGAATGGAGTCCTCCCCGCAAACAACTTCAGCAGCGGCTTCTCCATTCACGTCCACCTGTTCGACATGGGGCTCCGCGCCAAATCAAGGGAATCCGCCGCCGATGCGCTCCGGGCCAAAGTCGAGGCGGAGCAGGCCCAGCAGCAGAACGATGTTGCGATCACGCAGCTCGACGCCAGCCTGCGCGAGCTGGATGCCGAGGCCGAAGTTGCGCGGCTCAAGCAGCAGATTGCCGAAGAAGAATTGAAGATCATTGACGCACAGCTCGAAAACGGCAACGGCGCCGGCAGCGCGCCCGGTGCCCCGCCGCAGCTTTCGCCCACTGCGGAACAGCAGGCAAGAATCGACGAGCGCCAGAAATACATGGACTCGCTCGACGCCGGGCTGGATTTGAGCAAGGCGCGGCTCGGGTTGCTCCGCGCGCTTGGACACATGCAGGACTGGCTCAACGAACTCCACGCTAGGTAACTTCTGCCGTGTACCAGCGAACCAACCTCCTCTTCCCGCGCTGCATGCATTCACAATCGCAGGCAATCCACTGATTTCGCAAGACTTTAACGCTTTCGCGACGCCGCCGGATTCTTTGAGCAGCATGCTGCTTCTTCCCCGAGATTCCGTCTAAGAAATCAACCTGAATGGTAGAATGAAGGAGATGTCTATGCCTTTGAAAACACTCTTCCTCAACCCTCCTTCGTTTGAGAATTTCGATGGCGGCGCCAGTTCGCGCTGGCCGGCCACGCGCGAGATCGAGTCCTACTGGTACCCGGTGTGGCTCACCTATCCCGCAGGTCTCCTCGAGGGTTCGCGGCTGCTTGATGCGCCGCCCCATCACGTTTCCGCCCAGGAAACCATCAAGATTTGTAAGGACTACGAGTTCCTGGTGCTCTTCACTTCTACCGTGGGCTGGGAAGGCGACCAGCGTCTTGCCGAAGCCATCAAGGCGGCCAATCCGGCGATCCGTATCGCGTTCGTCGGGCCGCCGGTCACCACCGATCCCGACCGTGCGCTGAACGAGTGCTCTGCGCTGGACTTTATTTGCCGCCGCGAGTTCGATTTCTCCACCGTCGAGTACGCGCAAGGCAAACCGCTGAACGAAATCCTCGGGATCAGCTACAAGAAAGACGGCAAAATCATCCACAATCCCGACCGTCCGCAGGTCGAGGATCTTGACGCGATGCCCTGGGCCACCAAGGTTTACAAACGCGACATGGACGTCACTCGCTACAATGTGCCGTTCCTTCTTCACCCGTTCATCGCGCTTTATTCCACTCGCGGATGCCCGGCGCAGTGCACATTCTGCCTGTGGCCGCAGACACTGAGCGGCCACGCCTGGCGCAAGCGCTCGACTGATGATGTGGCCGCCGAAATGAAGTGGGCGAAAGAGAATTTCCCCGAAGTGAAGGAGTTCTTCTTCGACGACGACACGTTCAACATCCAGAAGCAGCGCACCATCGAGCTTTGCGAGAAGCTCAAGCCGCTCGGCCTCACCTGGAGCTGCACATCGCGCGTCACGACCGATCGCGATACGCTGAAGGCCATGAAGGAAGCGGGTTGTCGCCTGCTCATCGTCGGCTTTGAGTCCGGGGATCCGCAGATCCTCAAGAACATCAAAAAGGGCGCCACCGTGGAGCGGGCGCGCGCCTTCGCCAAGGATTGCCACGACCTCGGCCTGACTATCCACGGCGACTTCATTCTCGGCCTGCCCGGCGAGACCAAAGAGTCGATCCGCAACACGATCAACTTCGCCAAAACGCTCGACGTCGAGACCATCCAGGTCTCGATTGCGCACGCGTATCCCGGCACGGAGTTTTACGAGTACGCCGCCAAGAACGGGTTCATCACCAACAAGGACATGCAGGACGATGGCGGCCATCAGATGGCGCACATCGAATATCCCGGCCTTCCCACCGATTACGTGATGGAGATGGTGCACCGCTTCTACGACGAGTACTACTTCCGTCCCAAGGCAGCTTTCCGCGTGGTGTGGAAGGCGATGATGAATCGCGATTTGCCGCGCCTGTACGTCGAGGCCAAGTCGTTTCTGAAGCTGCGTGCACAGCGGAACAAGATGGTGAAGGAGACGCGCAGGCAGCAAGCAACGCCGACCGCCCCGGTTGTGGGCGCCGGCGCGTAACCCAAGCTGCCCGCCGGAGCGTGTTTCAAAGAGATACGCTGTCATCCTCAGCGGAGATCGCGACGCGATCGAAGTCGAAGGATCTGCGGTTGCTTTTTCATCGTTAGAACCGGAGAACTCCAGGGCTGCGCGATCTCAGCACCTTTGACGGCACCCAACAGAACGATCCCATGCCCCATCACTCGCTTTCGCCGCGCCAATACATGATTCTGGGCTTTGTTTCGCTCTGCGCACCGCTTGGCGATAGCTGCCTCTCGCGCGGCATGACCGCCGTGCCTGCTATCTCGCTCGCGCATCCCCTTGCGCTGGTCGCCGCCGTCTTCACGCCGTGGATCGCAGCGGGCATCGCGCTGCTGATCGCGTTTTTCGCCAGCTATCTGACGGCGTTGTCGTGGGCCGATCTCACCTTCGTTCTCCCTGCCACCGCATTGGGCAACGTCATCGTTGCGCTGCTGTCGAAGTTTTGGCTGCACGAAACCATTTCGCTCGAACGCTGGGCCGGCATCATCCTCATCACGCTGGGAGTTGGATTCGTTGCACAAGGGCCGCACCGCACCGATCAGGCCGTCCTTGTACACGAGGCGTCTTCCGAAGAGCCCGTTGCCACGGAGCCCGTACTCACGGAGGTTGACCCGCGATGACGCTGCCAATCCCAGCCGCGCCCCTCGCACCAGCGCCCAGCGCCTGGATCGCCACCGCCATGATCGCGGCCGTGATCCTCGCATCGACAACAGGCGAAGTGCTCACCGCCGCCGCCATGAAGTCGATCGGCGACCTTGACGTAATCCGCGCTCATTCCGGCTTCAAGGGCGCAATCCGCGCCGTCATCACCAGCCCGCTCTTTTTTGTCGGAGTTTTCTTCCTGGCTGTGGCGTTTTTCTCGCTGCTCTTTGCGCTGAATCACCTAAACCTGAGCTTGGTGGCTCCGGCATCGGCGTCACTTACGCTCGTCACCAATGCGATCGCCGGCAAAATCTTCCTCAAAGAAAATGTCGATCGCCGCCGCTGGGCGTCGGCGGTGTTGGTGTGCATTGGTGTGTATCTGCTGGCGCACTAAGAGCCAGCTTCTAGCCTCTAGCTGCTTCTTCTTAGCGCCATCGCAAATCTTGCCAACGTTCTACGTCCCAAAACTCAATTTCTCGAACTTTGTTGGGCCATTCCTTTCGCCCTTCAAGACCGAACTCGTGGCGGAAGTAGTCGTCGAGGTCAAAACCGTAGTAGATGACGTCTGTTTGGTGGACCGACAGGACCGGGTTTTCGGCCGTAATTGGCCTGTCTGGCATCATTCGGTGTCGGTAGATAGGCACCAATCGCGGAGCGAGGCGAACTCTCTCTTCAACGATCAGCTTCGCCTCTTCCTTTCCTCGCGGCTTTGTTCCCCACTCGGGCAGCCAAAACTCGTTATTCTCAACATCGAAAAGAATCCCTTCCAGGGGCAACCGGAGCATCTCTTTGATAAACGGATCGCCAGCCGAACGCCAGTTGGGGAATGGAAATCGATTTGGAATCGCCGTCTGGATAAAACCCCTCAAGTCTTCCGGGAAACTAACCGCGTAGTTACTCTCCGCTTCAGCAATCTCGGCGTCGGTCAGCCCAGTATCGAAGGTCACACCTTTCTGCTCAAGTTGTTCTATTAGATCTGACCAGGCAGTCTTCCTCATGCATCTCACTTTTGTCCAGTTCATTCTATCTTGCAACCGAAAGCCGATAGCTAGACGCAACTCTTCACAAATCGCATGAACCCGCGCGGCTTCAAATCCGCATTCAGAAACTTCCGCCGCTCGCCTATCGCCGCGCACACAGCCTCCGCTGCCATGTGGCCACTGCGCGCAGCGCTCTCCATCGTCGAGGGCCAGCCTGTCTGAATCCAGTCGCCGGCGAGAACACAGTTCGGCCAGGGCGAAACCGAACCCGGCCGCGCCGCATCGATGCCCGGCGGCACCGTGAATGTCGCTCGCACTTCCTTCACCAACGCCGCCTTCTCCAGCTTCGCGCTGGCCGCTGCGGGAAAGAATTCCTTTAGCTCTTCGACCGCCAACTCAATCGCCTCTTCCCTGCTCATCGCCGCGAATTTTTGCGAAGCACTCACCACCAGTTCGAGATAACTTCCCTTCAAATTCCGCCACGGCTGCAACCGGCTTTTGTTGTACATCCAGTGAATCTCGCGATCGAGCAGCACCGCGTGATCGAGGTCGGTAATTTCGCGGTCGAACCAGAGGTGCACGCTGCAGATAGGCCCATGTTCGTGCTTCCCAATCTGCGCGGCGAGCGCCTCGGCCCCATCGGCAGGTGGCATCATGGGCAACAATTTCGCCGTTGCTTCAAACGGAATGGCCAGCACCAGGAAATCCGCCGCCAGTTCGCCCGCACGTGTCGCCAACGTCCAATGCGAGGTCTCTTCATCCCACGCCGCGCTCTCCACGCCGGCGCTCAAGACAACCTCGCCGCTGTGCTCGCGAAGGTACTGTTCTGCTCCGCAATAGAGCTGGCTGAGCGGCACCGTGCTCATGCCCATCCTGCCCGCCGCGGCTGAATTCAAAAACAATTCGCGGATCACCTTCGCCGCATACGGCAGCGCGATCACGTCCACGTCCGCATTTAGCGCGCTCGCGATCACCAGCCGCCAGAATCGTTCGATGGCGCCCGGCGTCTGCCCATTGCGCTTGAGCCACTCGCCCAGTGTCTCCTTTGAATCCGCAGGCACGGGCCGCATGAGCGCGCGGAATGCCCGCGCCAGCGCTTTCCTGTCTTCGCGCGTGAGCGCTTTTGCCTTCATCAGGCTGGGCAGCCCGTGCAGCGGTGCCGGCAGCCACCGGGACGATGCCAGCAGCGTTCGCTGGCCTCCCGGCTCAATCATGGTCATCGTGTTCGTCCAGTGGATGCGATCCGCAACACCGATGCGCTCGTAGAAGCCAATCAGATTTGTGCAGCAGCCAAAGAGCACGTGCTGGCAGTTGTCGATGACTTCATCCACCCCCGGATGCCGGTAGGAACTTGCTCGTCCACCGAGGTATCCGCGGCGCTCGATGAGCTTGACGCGCAGCCCGGCCTCGGCCAGGTCGCACGCCGCGCTCATGCCGGCCACGCCTCCGCCCACCACGATCGCCGACTTGTCCAAGTCCGGTTCCATTCGCCTCAGAATTCCAGCTGAGCTTTGCGCACTTTTCCTATCATCGCCGATGCACGCCGCGTCACGGACGCGCAGGATGGCCATGTTCATCGTACAGTTTGGCTGCGGGGGCAAGAGGCTTCGCTTCTCAGCGGGAATCTTCTGCGACAGGTGCGGACGAAGGCTGGTGGGCAGTGCAGGGCTCGAACCTGCGACCTCCTGCTTGTAAGGCAGGCGCTCTAACCAACTGAGCTAACCGCCCACTCTGCCGCTCGACGTGCGGTCTTATCTCATGATACCAGCGTGAAATCTTGAGAGTACCGGGAGACCCAACTGGGCCAAGTCCGCTAACGCCGCTCACTCCGCTGCCTGCGCAGTTGATAAACTCACTTCGTGGGCCGTCTTATTGTCAACGCCGACGATTTTGGCCTCACGTCCGGCGTCAACCGCGCCATTATCGAGCTGCACCAGGCCGGCGTCGTTACCAGCACATCACTCATGGCGCGCGCCGGAGCAACCGAGGAAGCCGTCGAACTCGCTCGCTCCAACCCGACGCTCGGCATCGGGTGCCACCTGGTGTTCGTCGATGGCGAACCGGTCCTGCCGCCAAGCCAAATCTCTACACTCGTCGATGCCCGCACTGGCCGCTTCCGTTCGTCGCTCGCCGCTTTTCTCGCGCGACTTTATACCGGCCGCATTCGAGCTGCCGAAATCGAGGCTGAGGCCTCCGCGCAGATCGCTTTCCTTCAGCGATGCGGCCTCAGCCTTACTCACATCGACACGCACAAGCACACGCATGTTTTCCGCGCGGTCCTCCGTCCTGTTCTTCGCGCCGCGCGCGCTCGCGGTATTCGCGCTGTCCGCAATCCCTTTGAACCTGCATGGTCAGTCCGCGCCACGCATGGCGCGCCGTGGCGGCGCCTTGCTCAGGTCACCTCTATGCGCTGGCTCGAGCCCGTCTCAAGGCGCATCATGGCCGAGAACGGATTCGTCACGACCGACGGGACCATTGCCGTTGCCGGCACCGGCACCCTCGACGCCGCTGCTCTTCGTTCGCTCCTCCGCGATCTGCCCGACGGCACATGGGAGCTGGTCACTCACCCCGGCTACAACGACGCCGATCTCGGCCGGGTCCGTACCCGCCTGCGTGCTTCACGAGACGTCGAACGCGCCGCTCTGCTGGGCCTCAAGGAATTGCCTGCGATCAAGCTCGGATCGTTTGCGGGACTCGAACCCAAAGTCCTATCGACGGGCTAGCGCAGACCCACGCCCTCAAATAACCTCAGGCTTGGCCGATTCTCTGCATCCTCCATTCACAGCCGCGCGTCCAAGTCCAAGCGGTTAAAATTCTCGCAAAGAAGGTTTCATGCGAATCGGGATCACATGCTATCCCACATATGGCGGATCGGGCGTCGTTGCCACCGAGCTTGGCATCGAGCTATCCGTTCTTGGCCACGAAGTCCATTTCATCTCTTATTCACAGCCATTTCGCCTCAACGGCCGCGACGACGGTATTTTCTACCACGAGGTTCCCGTCTCCAGCTATCCGCTCTTCGAGTTCCCCCCGTACGATCTGGCGCTTGCCTCGCGCATGGCGGAGGTCGCGGAATATTACTCACTCGACCTGCTGCACGTTCATTACGCGATTCCGCATTCGGTCTCGGCGCTTCTTGCCCGCCAGATGCTTGCCACGCGCGGGCGGCGGCTGCCATTCGTCACGACGCTCCATGGTACTGACATCACGCTTGTCGGTCTCGATCGCAGCTATTTGCCCATCACTCGCCACGCCATTCAGGAAAGTGACGGCGTGACCAGCATTTCGGACTACCTGCGCGAGAAGACCATCGCCGATTTCGGCGTCACCCGTCCGATTGAGACCATCACCAACTTCGTCAACTGCGACGTCTATACCCCGATCAAGGATGAAGCTACGCGCGCCCGCTGCCGCGCCCATTACGGCTTGTCTGCTGAGCCAATGCTCGTGCACCTCTCCAATTTCCGTCCGGTGAAGCGAGTGACTGACGTGGTGAAGATTTTCGCCCTAGTCGCTCGCGAGGGCCCCGCACAACTCGTCCTCATTGGCGACGGCCCCGACCGTTCCTCCGCAGAGTGGCTGGCCCACGATCTCGGCATCCACTCGCGCATTCACTTTCTCGGCAAGCAGGAGCGCGTGAGCGAGATCCTCGCGCTCGCCGACCTTCTTCTGATGCCTAGTGAGCTCGAGTCTTTCGGCCTCGCGGCGCTTGAGGCCATGGCCTGCAAAGTGCCTTCCATCGCCACTCGAGTCGGCGGCGTACCAGAGCTAATTGATGACGGCGTCACGGGGCTGCTCTTCCCGGTGGGCGACGTGGACGCCATGGCCGTCGGCGCCCTGAGCCTGCTCAACGATCCGTCTCGCCTGCAGGCGATGCGCGAAGCAGCACGCAAAACCGCTCAGAAACGTTTTTGCGCGAATCTCGTGGTCCCGCAATACGTCCGCTTTTACGAACAGGTCCTGGAACAGTGAAAAGCGGGGAGCGGTCCTCGCCCGGCGGTATGGCTGATTCCTGACTTACAGCGTTCTCTTGAACAGCGGCGTCGCAATCAGCAGCGTCGCGATGCCGAATGTGGTCAGGAACAGAAGGTCGGGCCAGATGGCGATCCAGCCACCGTCTTTGAGAAGAACGGCCTTAAAGCCGTGAATCGCGTACGTGAAGGGATCGACAACGGACATCGCCTGCATCCACTTGGGGAACGACACTGTGGGATACATGGCGCCCGAGGGATATAACAGGAGAATATTGAGCACGCCGAACATTGCGCGCGGCACCAGCGGATCGTCGACACGCACCATCAGCAGAAACATCATGCCATTGAAGGCAATGGAGCCGGCGACGATGAGGCTCAACATCTGCATCATGATCACGGGATGAAAGACAATGCCCAGGCCTGCGGTGAGCGACCCGATGATACCTATAGATAATCCACTCAGCGTTGCCTTGATGGCGCCGGCGATGTTCAAGCCGAAGACCAGCTCGAGTTTCGTAATCGGGGTGACCAGGTAGCCCTCGTGCACGCCGCGCGCCTTGTCGTCGATGTAGAGCATGCCGCCGCCGATCATCACCGAGATATACATCGCCAGTGCCACGGTCATCGGCAGAAGATACTTCAGATAATTCACGTACGGGTAAAGCTCCACAATTTCCAGCGCGATCGACTTCGACAGCCGGTCCTGAACCTGCGGCGCATTCACTGCGTTGACCAGCGACTGCATCTCCGCTTCAAGACTGGCCGAGGTGAACAGGTCGGAGTTGTCGACGACGAAACCGAGCTTGGGCGCGTCCTCGGAATACACGCGGCGCGAGTACTGCTCGGGAATGATGACCGCGGCGTCGATCTTGCCCGTGCGCACATCTTCGCGCGCCTGGACCTCATTGTTGTACTCGATCGTGCTGAAGGTCTTGATCGTGGCGGCGATGGCGGCGAACGCCTCGCGCACCCTGATTGCCTGCGGTCCATGGTCATGGTCGACCACCGCCACGTGCGTCCCCACGATCTTGCCGCCGAAGGCGTTGCCAATGATGATCAGCTGCAGAATCGGCATCATCAGCGACATGATCATCAGCGTGGGCGAACGGAAGAACTTGCGCATCTCGCGCTCGATGATGGCGAACATCCTGTTCATGGCTGCGCCCCCGGCCGCGGCGGCAACTGGAATACCGGCTTTACCTGTTCATCGCGGAGTTGCCGGCCCGTGTAATGAATGAATACGTCGTCCAGCGTTGTGTTTTGCACGGTCAGCGACGTGAGCGTTTCGCCAAGGCTTGCCGCCAATTCCACAATCTCCATCGTGGTCTTCGATCCTGACTTGGTGATCACGCGATAAAACCCCGAACCCTCGGGCTGAACGCTGGTCACGCCTACCATCTTTTCGAGACGTCCCTGCCATTTCTCATCCTCGCGATCGAAGTGAACCTCCACAACGTTCGCGCCGGCCACGCTGTTCTTCAGCTCCACCGGCGTGCCAAGCGCCACCAGCTTGCCGTGGTCCACGATGGCAATGCGGTCGCATAGCTTGTCCGCCTCTTCCATGTAGTGCGTCGTCAGCAGCATGGTCAGGTTACGGTTGCTTTTTAGCTTGTTCAGCATCTCCCACACCGCGATGCGCGACACCGGATCAAGCCCTGTCGTCGGCTCGTCGAGGAAGAAAATTCGTGGATTGTGGACTAACCCCCGAGCGATCTCAAGCCGCCGTCTCATGCCGCCCGAAAGCGTCTTGGTTTGAGCATCTCGCCATTTCGTGAGATCCACGGCTTCCAGAACTTCATTGATGCTTTTGTCGCGTTGCGCGCGAGCCACGCCATAGAGCTTCGCGTAAATCGACAGGTTCTCTTCCAAAGTCAGATCCTGGTCGCTGGTCAGCGCCTGCGGAATCACACCGATCATCCGCCGCACATCGTCCGGATCCTCGGCCACATTGTGCCCGCCGACAATCGCTTTCCCTGCCGTCACCGGAATCAGCGTCGTCATCATGCGGATCAGCGTGCTCTTTCCGGCTCCGTTCGGTCCCAGCAGGCCAAAGATCTCGCCCTCGGCCACGCTGAAGCTCACATCCTTCACCGCCTCAAAGTCGCCGTAGCGTTTCCAGATGTGTTCGACTTCGATGGCGGTCGGCCGGGGCACACCATTCCCGTTGCCGGCCGGCGAATGATTGATAGCCGCGCTCACTGCTTCACCAACTTTGCAGCGGGAACGTAGACGTACGCCGTCATTCCGGGCACGAATTTTTCGCCGGGATTCGGAATCAGAAGCTTCAACTGAATCGTCTTGATGTCGCGCTTCATGCTGTTCACGTCGCGCTGCGTGGCAAAGTCGCCCTCGGCGGACTTCGCGATCACCTTGCCCCAGATCGTCGTCCCGCTCGGCATCACCACGCGCAGCGAGTCGCCCAGTTGCACGCTATCGGCCTGCGTCTCCGGCAGCGGCGCGTACACCCACGTTTGCGTAAGATCCATGATGGTGACGATGGCCGCGCCCGCAGTGACTACCTCGCCCTGCCGCGCCGCCCAAACATCAACCACCCCATCGATTGGTGATACTACGTGCGCGTAGCTCTCCTCCACTTGCGCTTCCTCCGCCAGCGCGCGCGCATTCGCCGCGTCGGCGCGAGTCTGGTCCACCGTGCGCGCTGAGACCTGCGTGAGCAGTTCATGAGCCCGCGCCTGATTCAGCGCCGCTTGCGTTGCCGCCAGATTCCCCTTGGCCGTATTCACTGCGGCCTGCGCCGCCTGCAAACTCGTTTCGGCGTCATCCTTTGCCTGCTGGCTCATGATTCCCTGCTGAGCCAGAGCCACCGTCCTCGTCGTGTCGGCGCGTTGGTGATCCAAGTTGGCTTGCGCCTGCGCCAGCGTCGCCTGCGCCGCCCTCACCTGGGCCTGTGCGCTCAAGGTCCCGCTCAGCGTCTCACCCTGATTCTGGTGCTCCGTTTCCATAGCCCCGCTCAGCTTCCAACGGTCACTCGCGGCGGTTGCCTGCGCAGCCTTCAGCGCCGCCTCCAGGTCGTCGCTCTCCATCACCGCGATCAGCTGGCCCGCCTTCACGCTGTCGCCTTCCTCCACCGTCAGGGTCTGAATGCGTCCCGGGATCTTCGAGCTAACCTCGACCTGGTTCGCGTCCACCGTTCCGACCAGTTGCAGATCCTTGCTGTGCCGCGTGGTCAGCAGGTACCAGACGAGCGAAGCCACCGTGAGCAGCCCCAGAAGCATGAAAACTCGATTTCGCGCGTTCACTTCGCTTTCACCTCAAACCTTTGAAATCTACGCACTCCGGCATCGACGTATCTTCGAGCACGCGTGCCGCAACTTCCGCGCCGTGCTTCCGGTCCTGAAAGATCGCCTGGCCCAGAAACTCCACCAGTGCCACTCTGCGCGCTCGTAGCACTTCCTGATCGAAGGGCTCGATTGGTGTCACCAGCCGCCACACGGGAGCACTCAGGAAATAGAAGACATTCGAACCCAAAGCGGACAGGATGATTTGCATCCAGTCGGTTTCGATCAGCTCTCCCGACGCGATGCCTTCGCGCACCATGGAAAAGAACATGGTCTGCAAAGGCGCGAAAATCCGCTTCACCAGGATGGGAAGTTCGCCCTGCTCTCCCTTGTGCAATCGCATCATTTCCTGCTGCATCAGGCTTTGAAATTCGCGTTGCGTCAAAATCCGGTCAAAATGATCCAATGCTGCTCGCACGAGCCGCTCGCCGGGAGTTGCATCGCGCAGAAAGACAGCCATCGACCGGTCGCGCACGCGTGCCGAGACCATTTCGAGCGCTGCAGCGTACAACTTGTCCTTGCTCTCGAAGTAGTAGTAGAGGAGCGCCTTGTTGACGCCCGCAGCTGCAGCTATCTGCTCGGTCCGAGCGCCAGCCAGCCCGTGCGCGGCAAATTCGCTCAGCGCGGCGTCAAGAATACGAGCCCGCGTCTCAGCAGCACGCTCAGCCTGGGCTTCGGGATGGGTGGCAGGGGCCATAGCGACCAGTTTAACTAACTGGTTAGTAAATTAACCCAGGCACCAGCTTCTTGGCAAGTCTCCCTTTTCCGCTTCCTTGAAGAAGTCCCTTCAAGTATCAGATTTTTCGTGTGTTATTTAGACCGTGGAATCTAGACGGCGCCCCATTTCAGCGGAGTCCTGCCCCGGTGGAGCACAGTTCCCAGCCCTGTGAGACTTATGGGATAGCTGGCATTTGGGGCCCTTTACCCGGGCCTTAGTCAAAGACAACTGTTTTATTTCCGTAGCACAGAATCCGGCGGTCCAGGTGCCAGCGGACGGCGCGTGAAAGCACCATTCGCTCCAGGTCCCTTCCCCGCGCTACGAGATCCTCCACCTGGTCTCGGTGGCTGATGCGCGCTACATCCTGCTCGATGATCGGCCCCTCGTCGAGGACCGCGGTGACGTAGTGGCTCGTAGCGCCGATCAGCTTGACGCCGCGTTGGTGCGCTGCGTGGTAGGGCTTGGCCCCGGTGAACGCCGGCAAAAACGAGTGATGCACGTTGATGATCCCGGCGGGATAGTGCGCCACGAAATTCGAAGACAAAATCTGCATGTATCGCGCCAGGATCACCAGCTCGACTTGGTTCCGTGCCAGCAACTCAAGCTGCCGCGCTTCTGCTTCGCCCTTAGTCGCCGCCGTCACTGGCACGTGCTCAAAAGGCACACCGTAGTAGGCGGCCAGCCTCTCCACTTCGCGATGGTTCGAAATGATGACGGGAATGTCGCAGACCAGCTCGCCGGTGTGCCAGCGGTGCAGCAGGTCGGCCATGCAGTGCAGGTACTGCGAGCAAAGGAGCGCCACGCGAGGCCGCTCTGTGCTCGCGGTCAGCTTCCACGTCATTTCGAGCTCGTGCGCCAAAGGGGCAAAAACGGCCTTGAAACCCTCGACATCGAATCCGTTCAGCTCCCACTCCACGCGCATGAAAAACAAGCCCAGCTCATGGTCACGGTGCTGGTCGGCGTGGAGAATGTTCGCGCCGCGCTCGTAGAGCAAGCCCGACACACGCGCCACAAGCCCCTTGCGATCGGGGCAATCGATCAACAGAACAGCTGAATCCTTCATCCTGGGATCAGGTTACGACATCGGCGGCCGGGGCGGAATGACCAGTTTGGGGTAAGTCGCTGCGGGGCAGGCGGCTGCGGTCAACAACCGGGTGTTTCGAAACATAACACGCCGGTCGCGAAGAGACCCGAAGGCTTGGGCTCTTGCTATCCCATGTCCCATCCGCCGCGTCGGAGGGACATGGGGCACCCATCTATTGTGGCGAGGCTGCATCGCACCGGTGACGCGGGCCGACTCAGTCGTAGTACTCCAGCCCCAGGTGCGTGATCAGGTCGGCGCCCATGATGTGGCGCAAGGTGTTCTTGAGCTTCATCGACTGGATGAAAAGATCGTGCTCCGGATAAAGGCCCTTGGCCGTCTGCGGCGACTTCAGGTAAAAGCTCAGCCACTCCTGAATCCCGAGCGAGCGAAGTTCCGGTGTGCGCTTGGCCAGATCGAGGAACAGCACGAGGTCCAGCGCAATCGGTGCGGCAAGGATCGAGTCACGGCACAGGAAATTCACCTTCAACTGCATGGGGTAGCCGAGCCAGCCGAAGATGTCGATGTTATCCCAAGCCTCTTTCTCGTCGCCGCGCGGAGGATAGTAGTTGATGCGAATCTTGTGGTAGATGTCGCTGTAGAGATCGGGATAGAGATCGGGCTGGAAGATGTATTCGAGCGAACCCAGCTTCGACTCCTCCTTGGTCTTGAAGGAATGCGGCTCATCGAGCACTTCGCCGTCGCGGTTGCCGAGAATGTTGGTCGAGAACCACCCGTTCACACCGATCATGCGCGCCTTGAAGGCCGGCGCCAGAACGGTTTTCATAAATGTCTGGCCGGTCTTGAAGTCTTTGCCGCAGATCGGCGCCGCATTTTGCTTCGAGAGCTCGACCATCGCGGGAACGTCGACCGTGAGGTTCGGTGCGCCGTTGGCGAAGGACACGCCCTCCTTCAATGCCGCGTATGCGTAAATTTGAGAGGACGCGATGGCCGGATCGTTTGCCTCCAACCCCCGCTCGAACGCCTCAATCGACCGATGCACTGGCTTTGGCTCCAGGAAAATCTCCGTCGATCCGCACCAGATCATGACCACGCGGTCCACGGTCTTTTTGAAGGCGCGAATGTCGGCCCTAAGCTGCTCGGCCAGGTCGCGCTTGTTCTTGCCCTTTTTCACGTGCGTGCCGTCAAGGCGCTTGACGTAATAGCGATCGAAGACCGCGGGCATGGGCTTGATCTTTTCGAGGTAGGGCTTGAGTTGCTTGAGCATTTCCGGCTTGAGCACGGCCGCATGCGCCGCCGCCTCGTACACGTTGTCTTCAAAAATGTCCCAACCCGTGAAGACGATGTCTTTCAAATTCGCGAGAGGGACAAAATCCTTGATCAGCGGCGAGGTGTTGTCGGTCCGCTTGCCCAGCCGAATCGTGCCCATCTGCGTGAGCGAGCCGATCGGCTTGGCCAGTCCACGGCGCACGGCTTCGACGCCGGCAATCATCGTGGTGGCAACTGCTCCCATGCCAACCACCATCACACCCAACTTGCCTTTCGCGGGCTCAATCTTCGATGCGGCGGTATGACGCACCGCGAGCGCGGGCGCTGCTTTCTTTGCGCCGCCTTTCTTTTTCGTTGCCATTGCTTCTCCTATCCTTCCTTTGCTGAAGATTTCGAAATCAAACTTTTTGCCGGGGCCTCGCTTGACAGACACGAACTCACGCCACGCCGGCGCTTCGCTTCCGGCTCAAATGTGCCCACAGGAACCACACGAACAGCGCCACCACCGCCAGTTCCACGACCAGATGAAAGCGATGGAAGACCTGCTCGAAACGCGGATCGGTGTGCCAGCGTTCGCCCAGTTCCCTGCCCACGTACGCAAGCACAAAGCACCACGGCCACGAGCCAACGAACGTGTAAATGTGAAAACGAAGCTGGTTCATCTTCGCGATGCCCGCCGGGAATGCGATGAACGTGCGCACCACCGGCAGCAGGCGCGAGATTAGAACCGTAATCGAGCCGTACTTCGTGAAGAAGTTTGTCACCCATTCGAGATCATGGTGGCTGACGAGGACCCAGCGTCCGTAGCGCTCCACAAGCGGACGTCCGCCTTTGGCGCCGATCCAGTACGCAACGGCCGATCCAAGATTGCATCCGGCAGCGCCGGCGGTCGCGGCCCAGTAGAGGTTGAAGCGGCCGAGATACGCCAGGTAGCCGGCGAACGGCATGATGATTTCAGATGGGAGTGGAATGCACGCCGATTCAATGCTCATCAAGAGAACAATGCCTGCATAGCCCCCGGCGCTGATCACACGGGTCACGAACTCCACCAGCAGGGCCAATACTTTTTCGCTCATGAGCGTCTTCAGTATATAGGCGAGTTGCGTGTTAAAACCGCATCAATGCCCAAAGTCCGCACAAAACCTTTATGCACACGTTTGTATTCTTGAACCCTTAAAATGAGCGAGTCATTGCCGCGTTCCGGAACTCCCCGCGCGCCAATTGCGCGGATTAGAGTAGGTAATGTAAGAGGAGGTTCCTTTGACTGATTTTCCGCCTGTTCCGTTGACGCTTGAAGGCTCCAGCGTGCTGCACCAGTTCTTCCGTTTCGATTGGAAATCCTGGCGGTCCTTCGCGGACGGCGAACGTAAAGACATTGTCGCCGAGGCCGTTGAGACGCTCAGGAAATTGGAGCGCATGAGCGTGGATGAAGGCATGCGGACGGGTCAGGGCGCGCACCATTGGCCCGTTCGTTCGGCGCTCTACTCGCAGCTTGGACACAAGGGCGACCTGATGCTGGTTCACTTTCGCGATTCACTCGAAGAATTGAACCAGATTGAACTGACGCTTGCGCAGACCCGGCTCTACGACTTTCTCGAATTGCGGCGCTCTTATGTTTCGGTGGTCGAGCTGGGGCTCTACGAGTCGAGCCGCAAGACATACGAGGCCGCATCGGCGAAGGGATTCGAGACGTTTTCTGCGGAGTGGAATGCCGAGATCGCGGCGTCCCTCGAGCGCGGCGCGGAAGCGATGAAGCCGCGGCTGTTCCCTTCGATTCCAGAGTCGAAGTACCTTTGCTTTTATCCCATGGACCGCAAACGCGGCGAGCAGGTGAACTGGTACACGGTGCCCTTTGCAGAGCGGCAGCGCATGATGCACGAGCACGGCATGATCGGGCGGCGATACGGCGACCAGGTAAAGCAGATTATCTCCGGTTCGATTGGAATGGATGACTGGGAGTGGGGCGTGGATCTCTTTGCCGACGATCCGGTCGTCTTCAAGAAGCTGATCTACGAGATGCGGTTCGACGAAGTGAGCGCGGTGTACGCGTCGTTCGGGCAGTTCTACATCGGGCTGCGGTTGCAGGTGGAGAAGCTGGGGCAGTGGGTTGAGGGGAAGCTGTGATGAAAGCCGCAACGAAGAAGAAGTCCGCGCGGAAGAAGAAGCTCGCGCGGAAGGTAACGACGAAGCAGAAGGCGGCGACAAAAGCTGCTCCGCGTCGGGCCACTGCAGGCGGAGCGCCTGCGAAGGAACGTGTCGACGCGATCCTCAAGGGCCTCGACGAGGCGTATCCCGACGCGGTGTGCGCGCTCGACCATCGCTCGGCGTGGGAGCTGCTGGTGGCGACGATTCTTTCGGCGCAGTGCACGGATGTGCGCGTGAACATGGTGACGCCGGAATTGTTCCGGCGCTTCCCTTCTCCAGCGGCGATGGCGAAGGCGAGTTTGCCGGAGCTTGAAGAGCTGATTCGCACGACGGGATTTTTCCGCAACAAGGCGAAGTCGATCCAGGGTGCGGCGCGCAAGATCATGGCGGACTTCAACGGCCAGGTTCCGCAGACGCTCGCCGAGCTCATCACCATTCCCGGAGTCGCGCGCAAGACGGCCAACGTGGTACTCGGCGTGTGCTTCGGCAAGGCCGAGGGCGTTGTCGTCGACACGCACGTGTTCCGCATCGCTCGGCGCCTCGAACTCGCGAAAGGCGACACGCCGGAGAAGGTGGAGCAGGAGCTGATGCAAGTGCTGCCGCGCGAGCGGTGGATCAGCTTCTCGCACCAGGTGATTCAGCACGGACGCAAGGTGTGCGACGCGCGCAAGCCGAAGTGCAACGAGTGCAATTTGGAGCCGCTGTGCCGGTCGAAGGAGAAGACCTGGCGGAGTTAGCGGGGCTAGCGAAGCTAGCGGAGTTGGCAGAAAGGCAGAGATCTCGCGGGAGCGTGGTTTAGTGGAAGTCAGGGCCAGGTGCGATCAAAAAATCGACGAAATTTGTCGACGATTTTGAGGTCGTTTTATTGATTCCGAATGAGTTAGTGGCAAATTTTGGCCATAGAAATTTTTATTTTTTCCTTTATTTATTTTTGCCTCCTTTTGCAATCTTCAGAATTCGCTTGCGCCGCGGCGGGGCAATCCGCACGTGATGGAGTGAAACGATCATGGTTCAATTATGCGCCGGATGCCGGAAATAGACTGCAAAGTTCGGGAAACAAATGAGTGAGCGATTCTACGTTTGAAACCAGCGACTTGCGGGCTTTCCTGAAAGTGAACGCCGAGGGATGGCTCTTGACAAGGCGAGATCCTGGCCCGGGATTGTGGTGAGTAAGCCGAGCGGTTATTGGAGGGCGCGGACAACGGCCTCAAGGAGGCCGAGGATATCGGAGGGGTCGGCTTCGGCGGCGGGCTCGCAGCCGAGCGAGCGAAGGGTGCGGCTGGTGATGGGGCCGATGGAGACGGCGGCGACGCCCGCGAAGGGAAAGGTGATGCCGGCGCGGCGCGCGGCGTCAGCAAGATGCGTGACGCTCGATGAGCTGGTGAAGGTGGCGGCGGCGATTCCCTGTTGGAGCGCCTCGCGGAGCATTTCAGGCGCGTCGCCGGGCAGGACGTTGCGGTAGGCGTCGACGACGTCAACAGCGGCTCCCGCGGCGCGAAGAGCATCGGGGATGACGTCGCGGGCAACGGCCGCGCGGGCGAGAAGAACACGTTTGCCGGCGAAGCTTCCCTCAGGGGCTAAAGCCCCCGATTCCTGGCGCCCGGTAACGGCACGACTGAAGTCGTGCCCCTTCAAAACATCTGAGCTTCCCTCAGGGGCTAAAGCCCCGGTCGTTTTTGGGGCTGTTTCGGCACGACTGAAGTCGTGCCCTGACACTTCGTGCGGCTCTGAAGGCATTTGAAGGGGTGCGGGCGAGGACGCCCGCACGACAGCCGGCCAGGAGGCCGGCGTTACATCGGAGTTCGCGGCACAGCTGAAATCGTGCCCCTTCAAAACATCTGGGCTTCCGGGCTGCGCGGCGCGAAGGATTTCGACGACGAGAGATTCGGCGACGTAGGTCTCGGGAACGACGGCGACGGGAAGGCCTGCGCGGCGCGCGGCCTGGGCCGTTGCTTCGCCTACGGCGGCGACCTGGAGGCGATCGGAGGCGGCAAGTTGAAGGCCGAGTGCTTGTGCGCGTCCCTCAAGCGCGCGCACGGTGTTGGCGCTGGTGAGGATGAGCCAATCGTAAGAACCGAGGGAGCGGATGGCGCGATCGAGCGGATCGAGCGATTCGGGCGGCTGAATTTCGAGCATGGGAATTTCGACGGGCTCGGCGCCGAGTTCGCGAAGTCCTTCGCTGAGCTTGCCGGCCTGGTGCGCGGCGCGCGTGACGAGCACGCGGCGGCCCGCAAGCGGAAGTGCGATCATCAGGCGGCTCCGCCGGCTGGCTCACCGCCGGCCGAAAGGAACGCTCCCGCGCCCTGCGCCAACAGCATCTCGGCGGCGCTGCGGCCGAGGTACGCGGGATCGGTATTCTCCTGCGGCGCATGAAGATGGACGCGCACTACGTCGCCGGAATCGGGAGAAGCGACGACGCCGAAGATCTCCCACCAGGGCTTGGCCGATTCGTTCTCCTCGAACGAGGGCCGGCAGTGAATGCCGATGGGAACCTGGCAGCCTCCGCCCAAAGCAGCGAGCGCGGCGCGCTCCGCCGTAACGGCAAAGCGCGTCTCTGCGTGATCGAGGAAGGCCACTGTGCCGAGGGTTTCCACGTCGCCCTTGCGGATTTCAATGCCCAGCGCGCCCTGGCCTGCGGCAGGGCAAAAATCCCGGGGATCGAGGCGCTCGCGCACCCAGTCGGTTTTGCCCAGGCGGTCAAGGCCGGCGGCGGCCAGGAGAATCGCGTCGACCTGGCCTCCGGAGAGCTTGCGCAGGCGCGTATCCACATTGCCGCGAAACTCGACGGCTTCGACGTCTTTGCGCATGGCTTTGAGTTGCGCGCGGCGGCGCTGGCTGCTGGTGCCCACCTGCGCACCGTGTGGCAGCGCCTGGAGCGATGCGTGATGAACGGAGACGAACGCGTCGCGCGGATCGACGCGATGCGGCGTTGCAGCAAGCATGAACGGCTCAGGGAGCTCGGTGGGCAAATCCTTGAGAGAATGCACGGCTAGATCGATGCGGACCGCAGCGAGCGCCTCCTCAATTTCCTTGGTGAACATGCCCTTGGAACCGACCTCGGCGAAGGTGACTTCCTGCAGACGGTCGCCCGTGGTCTTGATGATTTCGATGGAGACTTCGTGGCCCCTGTCAGAGAGCAATTCGCCGATGTAGTGGGCCTGCCAGAGCGCGAGTTGCGAGCCGCGGCTACCGATGCGCAGTTTCATCGGGGGACCTCGGCGTTGCTCGGGGTGGTTTGGGTTGATGGGTTCATCAATTGAAATTTTACATACTGCCCGGGGCAATAGAACGCAAAGGTTGTTGCGCGCATTTCGGGGGCTAAAGGACTCTGCTCCTTCCGGGTCTCATCCTCGTTGGCACCCTGCTGGCGGCGAGGACGCCGCCAGTACAGCCGGGCAGGAGCCCGGCGCTACACGGGAGGTCGCTCAGGATAACAGCGTTCTCTGTCGATCGAACATTGGCGACAGGAGATCAGAGCGGTTTTGGTTCTTCAACATCCGATTTGGGGTCTGATCGGGGCGGTTCGGATTCGGTGGGTGCGGCGGACGGGACCGACCACTCCTCGCATACCGCGTCCAGGCGGGCTGAGTCGCCCTCGCGCGCGGCCTGCTTGAGCGCCTGCATGGGCGGATGAAGGAACTTGTTGACGATGCCTCGCGTGAGAGCTTCGACGGCGGCGAGCTGCTCGGACGTGAGCGAGCCGAGGCGGGAGTGGATGCGCTGAATTTCGGCGACGCGAATCTCTTCAGCCTTTTTCTGGAGGGCGACGATGGCGGGAGCCGCGTTGACCGTGCGCCGGCGCTGGTGGAAGCGTTCGACCTCCGCAGCGATGATTGCTTCAGCGTCAATGGCCTCGCGGCTGCGCTCCTGCATGTGCGAGACAGCCACCTGCTGCAGGTCGTCGATGTCGTAGACGAAGATGCCGTCGAGCTTATTCATCTCCGGATCGACGTCGCGGGGAACAGCGATATCGATGAAGAACATGGGACGGTTGCGGCGTTTGTGGAGGAAGGCCTGGCCGTGCTCGGGGCGGAAGATGGGATGCGGCGCGCCGGTGGAACTGATGACGATGTCGGCGCGGCTGGCAGCTTCGTAGAGCTGGGCGAAGTCGACGACTTCAGGCGCAACGGCGCCCTGAAACTCGGCGGCCATGCGGCGGGCGCGTTCGGCGGTGCGATTCGAGACCATGATGGCGCCGGCGCCCTGCTGCACGAGGTGGCGCGCGGCGAGCTCGCTCATTTTGCCGGCGCCGACGAGGAAGATGGTGCGGCCTTCGAGCGAGCCGAAGATCTTGCGCGCAAGATCGACGGCGACGGACGCGATGGAGACGGAGTTGGAACCGATGCCGGTTTCGCTGCGCGCTTTTTTGGCGGCGGCGAACGCGCTCTGCAGCAGGTACTCGAGCTGGCCGGAGACGGTGCCGGCGGCGCGCGCCACGGCGAAGGCTTCCTTGACCTGGCCGAGAATCTGCGGCTCGCCGACGACCATGGAATCGAGGCTGGCGGCCATGCGGAAGAGATGGCTGACCGCCTCTTTGTCGTTGTACTCGTAGAGGTGCGGCGCGAGGACGGACGATTCGATGCCGAAGTAGCCCGCGAGGAAGCCGGCAATGGACGCGTCGGCGCCTTCGACGGCGGCGACGAGCTCCACGCGATTGCAAGTGGAGACGATCATGCACTCGGTGACTCCGGGCGTGGCGGCCAGGGCGCGCGTGGTTTCGGCCAGCTCGTCGCGGCCGATGGCAACCTTCTCGCGCAGCGCGATGGGCGCGGTTTTGTGGTTCACGCCAATGAGCTTGAGTGTCATTGGGGACCGAACCTGTGCACCTGGCTGAAGAAGTTGACTGCCCAGACGGCCATCATGACGACGAGCGCGCCGCCGGAGACGTAGGCAGCTTTGCGGCCGCGCAGGCCCATGCCGCGGCGCAGCAGAAGAAGCGTGACGTAGACGATCCACATCGCGAAGGAGGCAAGGATGTTGGGATCGAGGAAGTAGGAGGCTCCGAGCGAGGTTTGTTGGACCAGCACGAAGCCGATGAGCAGACCGACGGTCATGCACGGGAATCCGAATTCGAGCGTGGCAAGGGCCAGGCGCTCAAGCGTGTCGAGCGGTGGCAGCCAGTCGAGGGGCGCCCAGCGCGCCGATTGGCCGGGCTTGGGCTTGGCCTTGATGCGGCGCTCCTGCACGAGATACATGACCGAGGCGAGCAGGCTGAAGCAAAGTGCGGCATAGGCGAGGAGCAGAGCGATGATGTGCACGACCAGCCAACTCATCCACACGCGCTGCGATGGGAATTGATAGCGGTTGGGGCCGAGCGCGGGAATGAAGACCAGGAAGAAGGTGGCGGGCAAAGCGAAGATGCCGAGCGAGATGGCGTCGTAAAGCCACCAGACCAGGAAGAAGAGGCCGGCGACGACAAAACCGAGGAGGGATTCGATTTCGCGGACGCCGACGGGCATCCAGCGATGGGCAACGACCAGCATCTCAACGACGGAAACGAAATGAAAGAAAAATGCGAGGCCGCCGAGGTGGACGCAGGACTTGCGCCAGCGAATGGAGTTGTAGAGGACCGCCGGGAAAACGGCAACACATCCAGCGGCATATAAAATGGCCGCAACTCGTAGCCAAAGAAGGTACATGGCAGCTTTTACATTACGGTGTACCCCTTCAGTATACTGTGATGCAAATCACGTTGAGGGTCTTCGGAGAAGTCTGGCGCCGGGCGGCGATGGGTGAGGTGCGCCAGAGGCGGGTTGAAGCCGAGCGGTTCAGACGCCGGCGATGGCGTCTGGAGGCTTGTGGTGCGCCGGGATGCGATGCACTGCAAAAGGTTGTCTTGAAGCGAACGCGTCCTAGGAGGCGTCGCGAAGTATTTCAAGGCCTGAGAGCTGCTCACGCCAGGCTTGGGCGAGAAAGCTGTCAGCCTGCTCCTTCTGCATCCCGAGGAGGTAGTCCTCGGCGTCGAACACAAGCCCGCGGAGGGTGTTGGCGTCGGTCTTTCCTATCATCCGTTCAATGGCAATCAGCTTTCGGAGCAGGACGGTGGTGTTCATCTAAAGGCCCTCGTAAATATGGGATCGAGAATGCCAGTTTGGACTGCGGGCGTCCCTTTCTTATGTGACTGGGATCACGCAAGGCGACGGCCCCAAGGTGGGAGCCGGGGGCCGGGGCGTTCCGCGCTCTCAGGGTTTGGATGAGAGCCGCGGAGGCGCGGGGGTGAGCTGGGGGAGTTAATCGAGCTTGATGAGGGTGATGGTGGATGTGCGGTTGGCGAGCTTGTCGTTGTCGACGACGGTCATCGACTTGCCATTGGCGGAGGCGGTCATGGTGGAGACATCGGTCACAGTGCCGTTGCGCTTGCTGGTTTCCTCGATGGTGCGGGCGTTGATCTTTTTGAGCGAGACGGCGTCGCGGCCATAGGCACCGGTGACCGGGTAGTCGCGGCCGTCGAACCTGGCGGTGTAGGTTTGGCCGGCGGGATCGGACATGGTGAACGCGTCGCCCGTGGTTTTGTAGGTGATGAGGAGATCGTTTCCGGAGGCGCTCTGTTTGGCGATGATCCACCTACCCGAGGTTGCGTGCGCGCCTAAAGGCGGGATGCCGCTGAGCCTCAAAGTCGTTTCGTAGGTCGTGGTCCGGTAGCCGTTGACGGGATATTCGGTGGATTTGACGGTGAGAGTTTTGCGGTCAGCCGAGACCGTGAGCGTCTGCTCGAAGATGACCTTGCCGCCTTTTCTGGCGATGACGTAGATGGTGTGCGGGTCGATGATGGTGACGCTCATGGAGCTGTAAGAGTGGCCGGAGACGGGGTGATCGATGGCGTCGGCCGCAATCACAATCGGGGGATTGCAGGATTCCTCGCAGTGATACCAGCCGCCTGCGATGTAGAAGCTGAGAGGCTTGGGGCTGAACGTGGTATGCGCGAGGTCGACGCGCCAGGTGCCGTCGAAGGGCGACTGGGCGCGAGAGGCTGTGGAAACGACGAACGCGGCGATGAAAAGAATCGCGCAGTGACAGATGCGTCTTGTGCCGCTCATAATTGTTTCTCCTGGGAGCATTCTATTCGCTTGGTTGACGGGAGTGGCGGCGAGGAGCCGAGGCCGTGATTCGGTGAGCCAGGTCTACCTGATCCGCGTGGCGGCGCGATAGTCTTAGATTCAACGTAATGAGCGACGAATTACAAGGCGGTGCTCCGCAGTCTCAGGTTTTGGGCGCTCCGCGCTCACAGATTTTGGATGAGAGCGGTGGTAGGGCCGAGGCGGTGAGGACAGAGGCGGAGCTGGAGTTTGCGCTGACGGCAGAGCCGGTGAAGGATACGGCAGAAAAGGCGCGCGCGGCAAAGGAGCCGGGTGATCTGACGCCTTTCATGCGGCAGTGGGCGGCGGCGAAGAAGCAGAATCCCGATGCGCTGGTGTTCTTCAGGATGGGCGATTTCTACGAACTGTTCTATAACGACGCGGCGGTGGCCAGCCGCGAGCTGCAACTGACGCTGACGGCGCGGGACAAGGAACGCAACATTCCCATGTGCGGCGTGCCGTATCACGCGGTGGAACAGTACGTGGCACGGCTGCTGCGCAAAGGATACCGGATCGCGCTGTGCGATCAGATGGAGGATCCGAAGCTCACCAAAAAGCTGGTGAAGCGCGAGGTGACGCGCGTGCTGACGCCGGGAACGGCGCTGGACGCGGGGCTGGGGCAGGAACAGAACAATTTTCTGGCGGCGCTGTGGGAGGTAAGACCGCGCGGGAGCGCAGAAAAAACAGAAGCAGGTCCTTCGACTCGCCCCGCTGCGCGTGACTCGCTCAGGATGACAACTGGGAGGGGCGGGGAGATCGTCTGCGCTGTGGCGCTGCTGGATGTGTCGACGGGCGAGTTTCGCACCATGGAGTTTCGCGGCGCGAATGCGCGGGCGCAGGCGGTGGATGAGCTGTTGCTGGCCGCGCCGAGCGAGTTGCTGCTGGCAGCGAGCGCGGAGGGGCCGGCCGAACTGGAGCGGATTGCGGCGCGGACGCGGGTTGAGGACTGGGTGTGGACGCGGGAGTTTGCCGTGCCGCTGGTGGAGCGGCAGCTGAATGTGCGGTCGCTTGAGGGCTTCGGACTGAGCGGGCACGACGCGGCCGCGATCGCGGCGGGCGCGGTGCTGCACTACGTGCGCACGACGCAAAAGAACGAAGCGCTGCATATTGACAGTCTGAAATTCGAGGAGCACTCGACGGCGCTGGAGCTGGACCAGGTGACGGTGCGAAATCTCGAACTCATCGAGCCGCTTTTTTCTGGGCAGGATGACCGCGCGACGCTGTTCCGCACGCTCGATGCGTGCGCGACGCCGATGGGCAAGCGGTTGCTGCGGGCGACGATTCTGCGGCCGCTGAACAGTGCGGCGGAAATTGAAGCGCGGTACGAGGCTGTGGCCGAGGCGCACGGGGATCTGCTGAAGCGCGAGGATATTCGGCGGGCGTTTTCCGGCATTCTCGATCTGGAGCGGTTGCTGGCGCGGATTTCTTTGGACTCGGCCGGGCCGCGCGATGTACGGGCGCTCGCGGCGAGTCTGGCGCGGCTGCCGGGGCTCAAAGTCGCGCTTAGTGCGATGGCGGCGGCGAAGTGGCGGGCGATTGCGGCGCTTCTCGACACGCTGGACGATGTAACGGCGCGCATTGTGAATACGATTGTCGCGGAGCCGCCGCTGACGCTCGTCGATGGCGGAGCGATTGCGGCGGGAATTGATGCTGAGCTGGACGAGCTGCGGTCGGTCTCGACCAGTGGACGGCAGGCGATTGCGGCCATCGAGGATCGGGAGCGGCAGCGCACGGGGATCGGCTCGCTGAAGGTGCGCTACAACTCGGTCTTCGGCTACTACATCGAGATCACGAAGGCCAACATGGCGTTGGCGCCCGCCGACTACGAGCGCAAGCAGACGCTGGTGAATGCGGAACGGTTCACGACGCCGGAGCTGAAGGAGTATGAGCGGAAGATTCTGACGGCGCACGACCGGTGCATTGAGATCGAGAAGCGAATCTTTTCCGAACTGAGAAAGTTTGTGCTCGACGGCGCGGGACGGATTCGCAGGAGTTCCGCGGCGGTGGCCGAGGCGGATCTGCTGGCGTGCTTTGCGCACCTGGCCGCGGCGCGACGCTACGCGCGGCCGGTGCTAGCGGAGGAGCCGGTGCTCGAGGCCGTGGCGGCGCGGCATCCGGTGATCGAGCAGTGGATGGAGGAAACGCGGGAGGGAAGGTTCATCGCAAATGATGTGTATTTGAATGCAGGCGGCGGCGATTCTGATGCGAGCGGGCCGAGCCTGCTGCTGGTGACCGGGCCCAACATGGGCGGCAAGAGCACGTATCTGCGGCAGGCGGCGATGCTGGTGCTGATGGCGCAGATGGGCAGCTTTGTGCCGGCCCAGAGCATGCGGTTCGGGTTGGTGGATCGGATTTATACGCGCATCGGCGCCAGCGACAACGTGGCGCGCGGGCGGTCGACCTTCATGGTGGAGATGACGGAGACGGCCACGATTCTGAACACCGCAACGCGGCGATCGCTGATCCTGCTGGACGAGATGGGGCGTGGGACGGCGACGTTCGACGGGCTGAGCCTGGCGTGGGCGACGGTGGAGTTTCTGCATGCGGAGGTGGGCGCGCGGACGTTGTTCGCCACGCACTATCACGAGCTGACGATGCTCGCGGAGAAACTGCCGCGTGTGCGCAATCTGCGCGTGGGCGTGAAAGAGGGCGCGAGCGGAATCGTGTTTTTGCACAATATTGAGCCGGGCGCGGCAAGCAAGAGCTATGGCATCGAGGTGGCGCGGCTGGCGGGGTTGCCGGCGGCGGTGATCGAGCGCGCAAAGCACGTCCTCAAACAGCACGAGAAGCAGGAACGCCAGAGCGTGCAGGTAGAGACCGAGGTTGACCCGATGCAGTTGACGATCTTCACGCCGCTTTCGCAGAAGATTGTAGACAGGATCGAGTCGACGGATGTGAACTCGCTGACGCCGCTCGCGGCGCTGAACTTGTTGGAGGAGCTGCAGAACGAGCTAAAGAAATCTGAAACATAGGGACTAGGAACGTCAGTGGTGCCGGGGTGCGGGCGGGACGCCCGCACGACAGCCGGTCTGGAGACCGGCGCTACAAATGCAAGGCAGCGAAAGGCGTGCGCGGATGACGGTGAGTTTGCGGCAGGCGGCGGGAAGTTTGCTCGTGGTGGGGCTTGAGGGAACCGAGCTGACGGGGCTGGAGCGCGCGTGGCTCAAGCTGCTGCGGCCTGCGGGGATCATTCTCTTTGGCCGCAACATTGCCGACGCGAGGCAGACGCGGGCGCTCGTCGCGGAGTCGACCGAGTTCTGTACGCCGCACTGCGCGCGATTTGTCGATGTGGAAGGGGGAACGGTGGACCGGCTGCACGATGCGTTTGTGCCAATTCCGCCGGTGGAGGCGGTGGCGCAGGCGATGAGGTTGAATGAGAGCGAAGGCCCGTGCGATCCCACCCTTGGCGCAAAAACAAAGACGCGCCAAGGATGGGGCACCGAGCGTGGGAATGGTGCGATCCCAGGTCCCCAAAAGCGAGGGACCTGGGGCACCTATGGTTTTTTGGCGAGAGAGCACGGGGAGCTGATTGCGCGAGCCGTGAAGGCATTCGGATTCAATTCGCCGCTGGCGCCGGTGCTGGACCTGGGGCTCAAGGAATCGCGAAGCGTATTGGGAACGCGGTGTGCCGATGCGACGGTGGATGGCGTCGTCGAGTACGCGCGTGCATTTCTCGGTGGACTGGCGGCGCAGGGCGTGGCGGGATGCGGGAAGCACTTTCCGGGGTTGGGCGGCGGAACGCTTGACTCGCACGTCGAAACTCCGAAAATTCGCCGGGCGTGGAAGAAATTGTGGGACGAGGATCTGGAGCCGTATCGCGCGCTGCACGATGAGTTACCGATGGTGATGGTGAATCATGCGGCGTATCCGCTGACGAAGGACAAGAAGCGGCCGGCGAGCGTGTCGAGCTTTTGGGTGGGCGAGGTGCTGCGGAAACGGATTGGATATCGCGGCATCGTGGTCTCGGACGATCTTGAGATGGGTGGCGTGGCAAAGTTCATGCCCATGGGCGAGGCGGCAGTGGAAGCGGTGCGCGTGGGCGCGGAATTGCTCTTGATCTGCCATCATGCGGAGCCGATTTTCGGCGTGTATGAAGCGCTGATCGCTGAAGGCGAGCGGTCGGCGGCGTTCAGGCGGGTTTTGATCGCGCGGGCGCGCGAGAGCGAGCGGAAGCGGGCGAAGGTGTTTCGAGCGGGGATGGCGCCGGCGCTGGGCAGAAAACAATTCGAAGCGCTGCGCGCGCGGATTGTGCGGTTTGGCGAGACGGTGGCTATCGAAGAGGCCGGAGCAGTATGAAGGCGAGCGCGATGACGGTGGCCGGAGTGATGAGCGGCACATCGGCCGATGGGATCGATGTAGCGGTAGTGAGAATTGTTCCCGGAAAGTCGAAGCCGAAGCTGTCGCTCGTGACGCATGAGCACTTCGACTTCCCTGCCCCGCTGCGGCTGGCGGTACTGGCGGCGATGAATGCGCAGTCGACGTCGACGGCGGAGCTGGCCCGGCTGAACTGGCGGCTGGGACTTGCCTATGCGGAGGCAGTGAAAGAGACGGCGCGCAAACACAGGGCAAAGCTCGACCTGGTTGGCTGTCATGGGCAGACGCTTTACCATCAGCCTCGTGCAAAAGAGTATTGCGGCCGGAAATTTGCGTGCACGTGGCAGGCAGGCGAGGCGCAGGCGATTGCAGCCGAGCTTGGTGTGCCGGTTGTGTCGAATTTTCGTCCAGCCGATATGCTTGCCGGCGGCGAGGGAGCCCCGCTGGTTCCGTTGCTCGACTATGTATTGTTCGCGGAGGACAAGCGGAGGCGGGTTCTACAGAATATCGGCGGAATTGCGAACCTGACGGCCATTCCGGCGGGAGCGGATGCCGGCGACTTGATGGCGTTCGACACGGGGCCGGGCAACATGGTAATCGACTGGCTGGCGCAAAAGCTTTTTGAGAAACGCTTCGATCGCGATGGCGCGCTGGCGGCGAAGGGATGCGTGCTCGCGCCGGTGATCGAGGCGGCGCTGGAGCACGAGTACTTCCGGCTCAAACCGCCCAAGTCGGCGGGACGCGAGCAATTCGGGAGCGCTTACGCGGCTGACTTTTTGGACAGGTGTCTCGCCCAGTCAGAAAGCCACCACGATGCGCTGGCGACTGCGACGGCGTTGACCGCGGAGTCGATCGCACGAAGCTACGCGCGATTTGTAGCGGCGAAGATGGTTTCCTCAGGGGCTAAAGCCCCAAAGAGCTTTACAGGCCCTGCGTACGGGCTAAAGCCCGTACCCTTCAAAACCTCAGCCGGCTTGAAGGTTGCGAACTCTCCGCATGTTGACTTCATAGTGTCGGGCGGCGGCGCGCGGAACAAGACGCTGATGTCGATGCTGGCCGAGCGGATCGAGCCGCTGGGATGCAAGGTGATGACGAGCGACAAGTTCGGAATGCCCGTGGAGGCCAAGGAGGCCGCGGCGTTTGCGCTGCTGGCGTGGCAAACGTGGCATCGGCTGCCGGGGAACGTGCCTGCGTCGACGGGAGCGAAGCGGGCGGTTGTGCTGGGACAAGTCACCTATGTGTAGCCGAGCGCCTGTGCTTTCCCACCCTTGGCGCACAGAACGCGCCAAGAATGGGGCACCCATTTTCTTGCTGGTGTTGACTACCTTGCTGTTGCTGGCAGGCTGCCGCGCGCCGCAGCGCGATGCGGGGACGGTAAGCGCAACAGATTCTGGCGCGGGATTTGCCGGCGATTAATCTGTGGTATGTGGACACGCTGGTGGTGCACACACGGCGCCTGACGCAGGTAGTGCCTTCGCCGTCAGGCAGTTATACCTTTTTGGAAACGGCGGAGCTGAAGCAGAGCTGAATTCGCGCGGCGATCCGGAGCTCGCTGGGGTCGTGCTATCCCAGGTCCCAAAATCGGGATCCTTCGACAACCTCAGGACAGGCTCTGGGGGCACGTAGCAGGTTTTTGCTTAGAGCCGAGCACCGCGCGTATGATCAATCAAAGTCTATTCTGAGAGGTCCACCTGGGAATGGCTCGACGTCTACCCCGAGGCCCGCGCCGAGGCAAGAACGAGCGGCCTACTGTGCGCACTCGAGAGAGGCTCAGTCTGGAGGGCCAAAGAATCGCAACTGATTCTTACGACTTTCTTCGTCGACGAGCTGCCCAAAAAGAGGCCAAGGGCTCCGAAGAGTTCAAGTCAGGGGCCATGCAGACTTCACGTTTCAGCGAGAAGAGAACATCAAGAAGACGAAAGGGCCCAAAGGCCGTGATTGAATCAGAAGGCCAGCCCAGATTCGAGGCCGGAAGGCATATTGTTCAGGGTGGGTTGCCGGAATTGGGAAAGCGGCGATAAAACCTGACCCAGGGTAGAGTAAGTGGCAAAGATTTCTTTGTCCGACCAGCGGGCAAATATATAAGGGGATAGAGTATGACGATTACCTACAGAGGGCACCGCCTTTTTGAACCCAGAATCAACAAATTAGCCGACGAGAGCGGTTTCACCGTGGAGTGTGAAATCGCTACTGAAGTTGGTCCTGCGACAGAGGTCAAATATTTCTTCACGCCCGAAAAGTTTTCGACGCGAGATCAAGCAAGGAGCGCCGCAGTGGTGCACTTCAAACGATACGTCGACTCTCTTTGAGGCAAACCCTATGCTGTGACGTTGCCCCCTTCTATGGACGCGGTAACCCGTTCAAACTCTGTTGTAGTTCCATGAACTGCAGCTCTGACCTGACCTGTCGCAACGCAACGTAATTAAGGACGGTTGCGACTAGAAGTAGGAAGAGTAGGATTTGCGTCCATGGCCAACTGACGAGTGGTCTCATGCACGGATTTTACACAGCCGTTCCGCATTCCTGCCCCTTCGAGCGTTTGCCGCCGCTCTGCTACCATAAAGGTGACTGCAATTATCGCGGCCGAGCTTTTTTGTAAGTGCATTCAAGCGGCCGAACCCAACATAAAGGAGAACTTTTATGCCTCTCGTTTCAATGCGGCAGCTCCTGGACGAAGCTGCGAAGGGCGGATACGGCGTCGGCGCGTTCAACGTCAATGACATGGAACAGATTCAGGCGATCATGATGGCGGCACGGCAAACCAAGTCGCCGGTGATTGTGCAAGCGAGCCGCGGAGCGCGTGCGTTTGCCGAGGATCTTTACTTGTTCAAGCTGATCCAGGCGGCGGCGGAGCTGAATCCGGATCTTCCGATTGCGATGCACCAGGACCACGGCAACAGCTTTGAGACCTGCAAGAGCGCCATCGCGCTGGGTTACACGAGCGTGATGATGGACGGCTCGCTGCTGGAGGATGGCAAGACGCCGTCGACCTTCGAGCAGAACGTGGACGTGACGCGGCGCGTGGTGGAGTTTGCGCACCAACGCGGCGTGACGGTGGAAGGCGAGATTGGCGTGCTGGGCGGGATTGAAGACGGCCACGGCGCGGGCGGAACGGGACTCGAGCATGTGACCGATCCCGACCAGGCGGTGGAGTTTGCGGAGCGCACCGGCGTGGATGCGCTGGCGATCGCGATCGGCACCAGCCACGGCGCATACAAGTTTTCAAAGAAGCCCGATGGCAGCGTGCTGAAGATGGACATTCTGATCGAGATTCACAAGCGGCTGCCGCACACGCACCTGGTGATGCACGGCAGCTCGTCGGTGCCCAAGGACCTGCAGGACATCATCAACCAATACGGCGGCAAGCTGAAGCCGACGTGGGGCGTGCCGGTCGAAGAGATTCAGCTCGGCATCCGCAACGGTGTGCGCAAGGTCAACGTGGATACCGACAATCGGCTGGCCATGACCGGCGCCATCCGCAAGGTTCTGTGGGAGACGCCGGAGAAGTTCGATCCGCGTGACTACCTGAAGCCGGCGCGCGAGGCGATGGCGAAGGTGGTGGCGCAGCGCATGACGCAGTTCGGACAGGCCGGTCATGCGGGCGACTACCAGCCGATTCCGATTGAGCAGATGGCCAAGGGCTACGCTGACGGGTCGCTGGATACGCGCCCGTCGCTGGCGGCGAAGTAGCTGCGGAGGCGGCCGGTGCGAAGAACAACAGGGCCGCTTTGCCCCAACGAGGCGCGTTCCTACTTGCGGGCTTGAGAAGCGGCTTCGCGCTCCACCGCTCCTTCGACTTCACCGCTTTGCCGCAACATACCCCAGGCGCGCCTGCAGATCGAGCTTCTTTTTTTCTGAAGTCAGTTTGACTTTCAACGGGTGGAAGCTGCCGTCAAGCTTTACGGGCTTAAAGCCGAGCAGGTAGACAAAAGCGGGAGGTGCGGCCAGGCGCGTAAATCCGCCGTCGAAATCGTTGGTGTTGTGGACGAAAGCGCCGCCGGTGCCCGCAGCCATCTCCTCCATCACTGCCGAAGACTGCAATGCCTCCTGGCGCGCGAGGCTCGAGTTGATACCGATGGCTGAGGCAGGGACGGAACTGCTGGCCGCGGTGCCGCCGGCTAGAGCGACAACGTTGAGCCCGCGGGCATCCAGAGCGTTGATCACTACCTGGTCCCGAATGGCCTCCTCGATCACATTGGATTCGTCGAAGAGGTTGCTGTTGGAAACGATAAACCCGGGGGAAACCAGGACGAGGTTTCTGGAGCCTGGAACCCTTGCGAGCCATCGAACGGCATCGCGGAGGGCCAGCAGCGTGCCGCGACTTTCAAGATCGCCATCGTGCTGCACCATACGCGCCGCGTCCAGAGCCGTCTGGATGATCACGTCGGGATCGGTATTTGCGGAGTGCGTACAATCGAGGATTTCATCGTAGGCCAACTGAAGCGGGGGGTTTCCAACTAGTTCGGGGCTCAGCATGAGCATCTGGTCAGCCGCGTAATAGCTCAGATGGGGACACGACGGTACGGGTGAGGATCCTCCCTGCGGTCCTGCGCGAAGTTTGAGCAACGTTTCCTTGAGCAGGGCGCGATCGGTGGTAAACGGACTGCTGACGATTCCCGAAGTGGTGAGGATCGCGGCCAAGTCGGCAGGTTTGAGTGCGTCAACCTGGCGCGCGGCAGCGTCGCGCACCCCGGCCAGATCGGCGAACTTGAGATGAATGTCGTCGAAGAGATAGACGACGAAGTTGGGCAGAGAACCAGCTGCAGGGGCGGTCTGCGGGGCCGCTGCCGCGGGCGAGTTCGAGAATGCGACGCCGGCCTGCGCCGGCTGGGATTCGATGGTGAAGGCCGAAATCTGTTGGCGCTTGCCTTTATCGAAGATTTCGAAGTCGTCGCGGGTCAGATTTCCGACGGCCTGTCCATTCTGATCGCGGACGACAACGGGCACCGTCACCAGGTCCACGCCAACCTGCAAGCGGTAGGGCGAATCGGGTACGTTGCCCGGCGACGGGACTGGCGCGCTGAGTGAGGCCAGCGGCGGCACGGCAGCCGGCGCGGAGCCTGGCGCGGGCTGCGGCGGAACGCCTTGCGCGGCGGAATTCTCAACGGAGACCGGCGGCAGCGGTTGCGGCTGGCCAGGAGACCCCACCTCAGAAGCTTCCTTCGCCGGCGGCGGTTCCGGCTGAGCCGATTCGGCTGTGTCTGCCGCGGTGCCCGATTTGGCTGCCACATCGCCGCTTCCCGTCTGCGCCGCGGGCTCGGGCGATTCAGCGAAACTGCCCATGCGGATGGTCGATTCGACTGCGAACTTGTGATAGTCCTTGAAGTTGATCTTGTTCACGTACAGGCGCTCGCTGTCACGCATTTGAAGTTCGGAGTGGGACGGCAGGTTGTAGGTTCTGCCTTCGATGGAGACGGGCATGTAGTCCACCGACCGCTCGACCAGCTTGACGGGAAAGTCATCGGGAAGGCCGATGACATGGCTGGTCATCCGCAAGACCTCTCCGGTTTCGGCATCCACGAAGACCTCTCCGCTGTAAGAGGCTACAACCTGCACATCCGGATTTTTGTGCGAGACGATCATTCCGGCTTCCTTCGGAACCTGAAAGGCGAGGATTTGCACTTTGCGGCCGCGCAGGCGGGCCATTCGTTCCCAGGTAAAAACCGTGTGCGCTTCCGGCGCGAAGATATCGAGGAGCAAAGTGCCGAATTCGCCCCCGGAAATCGCGCCCGGCACCGCCTGGTGGGTGGCCCTGGTTGCCTTTCTGCCGTTGATGGCAACCACTTCGTAATGCTCTTCCCAGTTGATGTAGGTGAGCTTCTCCTCGATCGAATCCTCGGAAACGAGAGCGGACTGAGAGAGACCTCGCGAGTTAACTCCGGTGGCCGGTCCTGCGAGCTTATGGGCGGGCGGCCCTGCGCTGTCCCCGCCGACTACCGAGATGGTGCGATTCGTAATCTGGGTGCAGATGAAGTTTGGCAGGTTGTGAGTGTAAGCGAGAACGTAATTTCGCGCCGCCTCCAGATTGCTTGCCTGACTGGCGGAAAGGGGTGCGGTAGCAGTTGCGGCAAGCGACGCCGAGGAAGCCAGAACGAGGACCGCGAGGATGCGGAGCCGGTTTCGTGCCGGCACTTCAAAGCGCGGCATGGCAGGACCCCCGGCGTAATCATAGTTCACTCTGCGGTTTCAGGAGCCATGCGGGAGTCGCGTCGCCCATCGCCGAACGCCGCGCCTCAGCCTTTTGAGAGTGCTAGAAAGAAAATGCGCCACGCCGCGATTGCAGGTGGCGCATTTTCGTCGAACGCCAGTCGATTTATTACAGCAATATGTGGCGATCGAACGCCGTTAATCCGTCAGGGGCTGCAGAGCGCGTTCATTCGCCACTGCAGGCCGGCGCGGCACTAGAGCCCCAGATCTTCCTGGGTGTAACTGCCGCGTTTTGATGTGCAGGCAGGCTCGGCGACGATCTTTGTTTCGCGCGGCACAATCACGCACCGCTCCACTTCCTCTTTCGTCGCCATCGCCTGCTGAACGCCGAAGGTCATGGCAAGCTCGTCGATTTTGTCGTCGTAGTGCTTGCGAAGAAGCTTGAGGTCGTCGCGCAGCTCAGCGCGGCGTTCGGGGACTTCTTTTTCCGACGCCTCCCAACGCGCGGTGAGAATGATGGAAAAGCGCAGTGCTGCGAGCTCTTCGGTTTCGTAGGCCAGCATTGCTTCGCGGGTTTCGTTGACGTAGCGCGAAGCCGGACCGGCGATTGATTGATCGAGCGGTGCTTGAAGAAGTGCATTGGACACGGCAGTCCTCCCTCCGGGTATTCCGGGGCGATCACAACAGATCGGGCGAAAAACAGGCCGACATTCGCGATCAAGGCTTCCTGCCGGACAACACCAGTTCTTCTGCTGGATGGCCCTAGTGTCGGAGTGTCGGCGCAGGAACGCTGTGAGCAAAATCACCCATTATGGGGAGTATCCAAATGGGCAACGACGCGCTCCGGGCCGGGACTTTCCTTTCCGCATCGACGCGCGCGGATATTCCCTTCAAAGTGAAAGGTTTGCGGATGATTATGGAAGGAGATATAGAGCTGGTCAGCGGGTGACGCCAGTAACGGGCTGCCGCGCCGCCTCGCGCGATTGCTCACCAATCTGCGCGCCGGCCTCGCCGGGTTGGATGAAGAGCCAGTAATGGAAGCCGTCGACGATGGCCATGAGCGCGGCCTCGTTCAAGTCGCTGCTGACGCCGGCGGTGACCCACGGTTCGTGGCCGTCGGCGTTGAAGCTGACGGTGACGCGGACGTGCGCGGCCGAGTCGTGGGCGCGGACGTCGAGTGCGGCGACGGTGAAGGTGCCGAGCTTCATCTCGGCGAGTGCGGGATAGTGCTTGTCGAGTTCGTGGCGCATGGCCTTGGTGAGCGCGTCCACCGGGCCGGCGCCTTCGGCGCGCGAGACGGCAACTTTGGATTCGCCGATGGTGAGAACCATGTGCGCCTGCACGTAGCGGCCGCCGACTTCGTCGGATTCGTCGTGAACACGCCAACTCTTGACCGTGAACCAGTTGCGCAGAGTTCCCAGTGTGCGCATGCAGGCCAGGCGGAACGAAACTTCGCTTGCGGTGTAGCCGCCGCCTTCGACCATGGCCTGGTTCGCATCCATGAGCGCCTGCGCCTGAGCGGAGTTGAGCGGCACGCCAAGGTCCTGCGAGAGCAGCATGATGTTGGCACGGCCCGACTGTGCGTTGACGCCGATGACCGGACTGGCGCCGACGAGGGCGGGATCCGTCCAAAGATACGCGCCGGGATTTTTGCGCTCGCTTGAGCCGTGCATGCCGGCCCAAGTGCCGAACGCGCCGGGACCGACAATGGGCGCGCCGTGCGGCGGCTCAAGGCCGAAGGCTGCGTAGGCGGAATGCGCGAGCAAGGTGAGGCCCGCGAGTGACTCGGGCGGAACGAACTCGGCTTCGCCGCGGAGCTGCATCGCGCCGATGACTGTGGTGAGGTTGACGTTGCCGCAGCGCTCGCCGGTTCCGATGAGCGTGCCCTGGATGTGATCGGCGCCGGCGAGGATGGCTGCGCGGGTGTTGGCGATGCCCAGGCCGCGATCGGTGTGGCCGTGGAAGCCGAAGCGCGCGGCGGGAAAGTCGCGGATGAGGCCGGACATGACGGCGGCAACTTCTTCGGGGCTGGCGCCGCCGTTGGTGTCGCAGATGACGATGCGGCTGACCTTCTGGCGGACGCACTGCTCGGTCAACTGGCGGAAGTAGTCGAGGCTGCGCCGGGCGAAGTCGGCGTCGCAGGGTTGGCCGTTTTCACGGCGGCCGCAACTGGCATCGAGCGCGTGCTCGAAGTCGACGAGAACTTCTAAGAGGTGCGACTGCAGGCAGTCGATGGTCTCGCGCGTCATGAGCAGGTTTTCGTCTGGAGTGGTTTCGAGCGAGCGCTCCACGTCGAGCAAGCGCGATTTGACGACGATGACCGCGGCGGGGATGCGGCGCTTGTGGCGGAGGATGAATTGGACGTCTGGCCATTCCTCAACCTTGGCGCCGCGGCCGCGCGAACGGCCGAAAAGCGCGAGGCGCATGGCGCCGGTGTCGACGGACTCCACGGCATGGGTCAGATCGCCGACGAACTGGTTGGCGCCGGCAAATCCGATCTCCGCGTAGCGCACGCCGAAGGCGGCCATGCGCTGGAGGAGCAACACGGCGTTGGGAACGGAGATTTCGAGGTCCGGCTGCTGCAGGCCGTCGCGCAGGCTGGTGTCAAAGAGCTCGACTTGGGGGGTCGCGTTAACTTTCATTGGGTTCTGCATGGTGTGCGAATCCCGCACAAAATCGGGCGGATGTGCGGAAGAATCTCATTTTCATCATATCCCGGAGACCCGCGCAAACCGCGCGTTGGCCTTTTCAACTATCTGCAAAATGAGACATTTTGTCGAGAGAGAAGCACGGTCGGGGCGGCAAAGGGGATTGAGACTGATATTTGCGATAAGGGAGGGTCCGCGTTATTGGCTCCGAGGCAAGCCGCGCGACTTACGATTTTTGAAACTAGCCAGTTCGATTGTTGCTGGAAAACGATGCGTCATGCTCATCTATTCGGAAATTTAGTGTATAATTTGTCGTAGATTTTGACGCTAGATAAAGAGAGGAGGAAAGCATGGGTCGTGAAAAGGGTGCCAAGAATTTGTCGCTGCGAGAGCAAAAGCTGGTAGCTAGGATCGAAGCCTTAAAGGCAGAGAACAGAGCGCAGAAAGAGAAGTTTCAGGGCAAGTTGAACGTTAAGGATGCCCGCATTCGAGAGTTGAGATCAAAAGTGAAAAGCTAGAACTGACCCAGGACGGCGGCCAAATCTCTTTCAAAGTTGTGGCGCATTTGTTGGGAGGGAAACACGGCGGGGCGGGACAGAGGATTGGTGCCTGGGCTTGCCAACCGGACTTAGAACCGCCCGCTTCGTCATACCCCATCTTTTCATGCTGAGCCTTATAGGATGGCGCCCTTGGCCTATAATGTGCTGGGATTTGACGCAGCTCTTCATTGGGAAAGGAGCGCTTCATGAGGATCGGCACTTATTCTCTGAGTGTAGCGTGGCTGTTGCTGATCTCAACCCTTCCTTGCATCGCGGCGAAAGATCAAACGCCGCCAACAACAACTTTCACCATCCAATCGGTGACTCTGAGCGGGGATGAATGTATTCTGTCCGCCAAGAGCGCGGAAGGAATAACCTACTACGCCTCGGCCTATGCTTGGCATTGTACGGGTATGAAGACTGGAGACCGCTACGTTGGATATACGAAAACGCACTTCTATCCGTTCGCGTCACCCTCGATGACAACGGATCTCTACTTCGATGCCGGTCGCTCGAAGAAGGGAAAACAGCAGTGGGACTATTTCTCGGTTTCGTCGCAATCGCAGTGACTTAGATCTGCTCTAACTCGGACTTCAAAGCCGCCCACGTGATGCCCTCGCGTCTGTCCTGATCGAGCGTCGCGAGTCGCCTGTCAAGCTCCGCCTACTGCGCCGCGGTCAGAGGAAGGTGGTCATCTTCCAAACTGTCCCAAAGCTGCGAGATCAACGCAAGGCGCTCGGGCGGGGTCAGACGCACAAGCTCGTCATGGGTGAGTAATTCCATGCATTGAGCATAGGAAAGGACGCGGGGGAAAGCAATAGGGGAGGCGATCAGCAGCCTCAATTCCCTGCCCTCTCAAATCGCCGGCGCGGGCGGCGCGAAAAGACCGGCTTCCTGATCCTTGTACTGCAACTGGTAGAGCTTCCAGTAGAGGCCGCGATGCGCGAGCAGCTCCTGGTGCGAGCCCATTTCGCGGAGCTGGCCTTTGTGCATGACAAGGATGGTGTCGGCCCTTTGAACTGTCGAAAGACGGTGCGCGATCAGAACGCTGGTGCGGCCCGCGACCATGCGCTCGAGCGCGCCGCGGATGCGCAGCTCGGTGTCGGTGTCGACGCTGGAGGTAGCTTCGTCGAGGATGAGGATGCGGGGATTGTAGGCCAGCGCGCGGGCGAAGTTGACGAGCTGCTTCTGGCCTGTGGAAAGCGAGCTGCCGCGCTCGCGGACCGGTTCGTCGAAGCCGTGGGGCAGGGTGTCAATAAAATCCAGGACATTCACGTCGCGCGCGGCGCGGCGCATGGCCGCGTCGGTGATGGCTTCGTTGCCGAGGCGGATGTTTTCGCCGATGGTGCCGGAGAAGAGGAACGGATCCTGCAGGACGACGGCGAAGTGGCAACGGAGCGACAGGAGATCGTGATCGCGCAGGTCGACTCCGTCCAATAAAATGCGCCCGGCGGTGACCTCGTAGAAGCGCATCATGAGGCTGGTGAGCGTGGTTTTGCCTGCGCCGGTGTGGCCGACGATGGCGACGGTCTGGCCGGGCTCGATCGAGAAGGAGACGTCTTTCAGGATCCACTCGATGCCGTCGAGGCCGGCCAGTTCCGCTCCGTCTGAGGCGGACTGTTCGGCGCGTGCGACGAGAGCTTTCTGCTCGTCGGTCAATTTCTGGTAGGTGAACCAGACGTGATCGAATTCAATTCGATTCGATCCGTCGCCCTGGATGGGATGCGCGGGGCTGACGATCTCAGGCTCGGCGTCCATGAGCTTGAAGATGCGCTCGCAGGCGGCCATGGCGGCCTGGAGGATGTTGTATTTGTCGCTGAGGTCCTGAATAGGACGCCAGAAGCGCAGCGAAAACTGCGTAAACATGATGAGCACGCCGATGGTGACGGTGGGCGGCAGGTGAAGCACGCCGAAGCCGCCGCGCCAGACGACGAGGGCGATGGCGACCGACGAGAGAAAGTCGACCGCGGGGTAATAGAGCGCGTACGCGAGGATGGTGTCAATGAAGGCGACCATGTGCTGCCGGTTGACGTCTTCGAAGTCCTTGTAGGCGCGGTCTTCGCGGTTGAAGAGCTGCACCACGGTCATGCCCGAGATGTGTTCCTGCGTGAAGCTGTTGATGCGGGCAATGGCGGTGCGGACGCGGCGATAGCTCTCGCGCACGTGGTCGCGGAAGATGCGCGTAACGATGAGGATGATGGGCAGAACGGAAAAGGCAAGCAGCGCCAGCCACCAACTGATGCTGAGCATGACGACGGCCATGATGGTGAGCATGAACGCGTCGTTGATGATGGCCAGCACTCCTTCGGTGAACATGTCGTTGATGGCGTCGACGTCGGAAGTGATGCGCGTGACGAGGCGGCCAACAGGATGAACGTCGAAGAAGCCGACGTGCATGCGCTGCATGTGGCGGAAGATGTCGCGGCGCAGATCGAACATGATCTTCTGGCCCGTCCACTGCATCAGGTAAACCTGGACGAACTGGAAGAGGAAGGCCGAGACCAGCAGGGCGAGGTAGATGACGGCGAGGCGCGTAATGCCGTGGTAGGGGTCGGCGGGGAGAATGCGAGCGAGCGGGCTGGAGCTGGCGACCCAGTGAGCTACGAAATTGGAGGGATCCTGATCGCTTGCCTGGGGAGCGAGGTAGCGATCGACGGCGACCATGATAAGGATGGGGCCGGCAACGTCACAGAGAGATTTGAGCGAGACGGCGAGCGAGGCGATGCCGGCCTGCAGCCAGTAGGGGCGCACAAAGTGGCCGAGACGGCGCATGAGGCGCGCGTCGTAGACTTTGCCGACCACGTCGTCGTCGCGGCGGCGCGCGGGCTGCACGGCTCCGTTGGAGCTGCCGTTGGGGGAGCCGATCTGGGGCCCGCTCTGGGCGCCGTTTTGCGGGTTTTGGTTGTCTTCGTTGTCCGCCATCGGCCGCGTGGGGAAGCTTCCATCTTTATTGTACGAGGACTCGGGGTCCAAAGAGGGAATGCGCGGCGCGGGGTAGTGGGGTCATATAGATCGCAATGTAGCGGTAGAGGTCTACGGTAAACCGGAAGAGACAAGAGAGCGGCAGGGATCACGGATTGGATTTGGTCAATTGCTGAATTGATCGCACCATAAGGGTAAACAAACCTAGCGGCCTAAATCCCGCATCTCAACTGTAGCGGAGACTATTTCCAATGACCAACCCCTCCACCCTCAGCGCAATCGACATCCTTCGCAATACACTCCTGGACATCGAGATGATCTTGGAATTCCGGCGCGAAGACCCCGCCTTGCATGAACTGGAAAGGCACGTCGTCCAGGCCGTCGCAGAGCTAGAGGCAAAAAGGAAAGAAACTGCCTCGCTATCCAGTGGCGACCTGCTCCCTATTCGCTAACGTGCACCATATCCACGCTAAAAGCCCACTGGCCGGCGCGGCGCCGCATTTGCTGCGCATCAATTCCCGTGGTCACCGCTGCCACCTGGTGCGCCGCTGCCGGGTTTGGGAGCGGGTTTTGCCTCGGGCTTCGGCTTGGGCGCGGGACGAGAGACGCCCATGCTCAGAAGAACGTAGCCGAAGCCTTTGCGAAGTAGATCGATGAAGCTCATAGGTCAGTGGTTAGTGGTCAGTGATCAGTCGCTTTGCTTGTCGCCGGTGCTGCCGCGGACGGCGGCGCTGGCTGCTCGCCGCGCACGATCGTGACGGCTGCGGGCGGCAGAGGTTTGTCAGCATTGGCGAGAAGCAGCGCTACCTGCCAGATCTCGGTGTCGGAGAGAATGTCGCGGAACGCGGGCATGCCGGAAAGACGAATGCCGTTGGCCACCTTCCAGTACGTTTCGCCGGGCGGATCGTCGCTGACGCCGACCACGCTGCTGTTGGAATGTTTTTGCCAGAGTTGCGGAGCGCTGGGGAACATGTGCGCGGCAAACGACGAAGGCTTGCCATAGAAGCCGTGGCAGGCGGAGCACTGGTCGTGATAGATTTGCGCGCCGGCGTCGAGATTGGCCTCGTCGGCCTGGATGGGCGGATTGGCGGGCATCTCGCGATCGATGCGCGCACTGAGCGGAATCTCGACGACCTGCCGCTCCATTGGAAACGGCGGATCGGCGACGGCCACCGGCGGATGGCCCCAGCGAAACCACGCCAGCACGATTGCCGGGACCAGGACCAAGCAAAGAATGATTCCGAGAAAAATGCGGCCCATCTTTTTCAAAAGCCTCCACTGTTTATCATCGCAGAGCGGAGCGGGTGCGGGCGTGGACCCTTCGACTTCGTTCAGGGCAGGCTCTCGCACGACAGCCGGCGAGCCACCCCAGCAAGTCAAGAGCAGGCTTGCCGGGGACGCCGTCGAGGACGCCGGCGCTACTCGCGGTGGGTGATGCGGTAGAGGCAGGTGCTGGTTGGCCGCGCGGCGCGTCTAACCTGCACGCATCGCCTTTCAGGTTCCGGGGTGGAGTCGCGGGGCACTCTCAGGGAGCGAGACGGGCACCCCAAGGTGATTTAATACCAGAGGGGGAAGCACTCGATCGAGACCACCCGGTCATGACGATTTCCGGGCAGGATGCCGCCGCGACGGACTTGCCGGACCGATTGAGCCGATATGCTTTCGTGACCCCGTGGAGGAAAGCCAAGCCCGATGTTCTCATTTCGCCCTTTTGCTCTTTTGCTGGTGTTCGGATTGCCGGCAATTCCAGCCGTTCTGGCCCAAAGCTCGAGCAGCTCTTCATCAGATTTCTTGTACGATCCAAGCCAGGGATTGGGCCAGGAGCTGGCCCAGAATACGCCTTCAAGCGGCAGCCAGCAGCCGAGCGGCGAGGCGCAGGGGCAGATCAGCGTGCAGGAGCGCATCCGTCTGCGCCGCGCGCAGCGCCGCGCCACGGCCATCCACGACGCCTACGACCATCGCTGGGAAACCTACTTGGACATGGGCTACCTGCGAGCCCAGCCGGGCCCCGCGCTGCAGCACCTCACCTACTATGCGTGGGAGACCGGGCTGACACGCTTCTCGACGGAGCGGCTGGGCTTTACGCTCGACGGACGCGGGTACTTCGGCACGGCTTTCGTGGGAAACAACACGTATAGCCAGGGACAGTTCACGCGGCCTGCGATCAGCCAGTACGACGTGATCGGCGGGCCTGTCTACCGCTTCTATATGCAGCCGAAGTTCTCCATTGCCGGGCGCGCGCTGGCCGGTTGGGCGCACGGCAACTTTTCCGGCGACACTAACGGCATTGCGCCGCATCTTCTCGGACTCTATCCCGATGCCAATACATTTGCCGCGAGCGTAAGCGTCATCGGCGAGCTGAATGTGAGCCCGAGCGTCGCGTTGAAGCTGGCACCCGAGTATTTTTTCACTGGCTTTGGATCGACGGTTCAAGCCAGCCGGGGATTTACGGGCGGGTTGGTGTACAGGTGGGGAAAGCAGTAGAGCAGGGACCGGGGATTAGGGATTAGGGACTAGGGAATAGGGAATAGGGAAACAGGGGTCGGCGGGCAGTCAACTGTTCGCTGTGAGCGAAGCCGCCGAAAGCACTGGCACTGAAACAAGCCTGAGAACAGATAGAAAGGTTTCTGTCATGAAAACGACGCGATCCCGGCGGGAGTTCCTGCAAACGGGTGCGGTTGCGGCGGCATGCACGGCGGCGGGTGTGGTTCCGGGGCTGGTTGGCGGCGCGACGGCGCGAGCGGAGTCGCTGCCGGAGACGGGGAAGCCCTCGCCAGTGCGGCTGGGACTGGCGAGCTACACGTTTCGCAACTTCACGCGTGCGCAACTGATCGGCTTCATGAAGCAGATCAACGTCGCCGATTTGAACTGCAAGGACGTGAAGGATCATCTGCCGATGGATCCGGCGCTTGAGGCGGAGGCTCTGGCTGACTATGCTGCGAACGGCATCAAGCTGCATGCGGCGGGCGCAATTTATTTCCGCAACGATCCCGACGCCGACATCCGCGCGAAATTCGAGTACTGCAAGCGGGCGGGCATCAAGGTGATTGTGGCAGGCGACCCCACGCCGGATACGCTGCCGCGCATTGAGCCGTTCGTGAAGGAGTACGACATCTGCCTCGCGATCCACAATCACGGACCCGAGGACAAGCTCTTCCCTGCTCCGCTCGACGTGCTCGAGGCGATCAAGGGCATGGACCAGCGCATCGGCTGCTGCATCGACCTGGGGCACGCGGCGCGCGCGGGCGCGAACCTCGTCGAGACCATTCACGCAGTCGGCCCGCGACTCTACGACGTGCACGCCAAGGACCTGACGAGTTTTGCCAGCAAGGAGAGCCAGGTTCCGGTGGGCGAAGGCATTCTGCCCTTTCGCGAAATCTTTCAGGCGCTGATCGAGATTGACTACAAGGGATTCGTCGATCTCGAGTACGAGATTCACCCCGACGATCCGCTACCGGGCGTGATCGAAAGCTTCGCGTTCATGCGGGGAGTGCTGCGGGGGATGGGGTATCTGACCAAGACAGCAAGTTAGCGAGCCAGCAAGTCAGCGAGTTAGCGGAGCTGGGTGGTTCTTGCCCCTGCTAATAGCTGCCTCGATATCACACCAATCACTGAATGCTGTCTCGGGTTAGCCCGCTATTTGGCGGTTTTTTGCGCCTGAATTTTGTCGAGAGCCAACTTCTCCGCGGTATCCAGAGCGTCGTCCGCCGACACCTTTACATCCGGTTCCACGCCGGTCCCTTCCCAGTTTGTTTTGGTCACCGGATCGAGCGACTCCGCAAAAGGCACACCGACCATAAAGTAATCGGCGACCGGATGCCCGCTCACAGGATGGGCTCCGCCCCCCGTCGTTTCACCGACGATCGCGGCTCGCTTCTGGTTTTTCAAATCGAAGGCGAACTCCTCCGCTCCGGAGAACGTGCTCTTCGAAGTCAAGACAAATACCGGCTGTTTTACGAGCCTCGGCCCTGGCAGATACGACAGCGTCCAGTTCTGCCTTGTTGATTCCTTGCTGCGATCGTAGATGTCAATCAAATGCGTCGGCTTGTCGAAGAGGTAACTCGCAATCAGCGTCACCATGTCCGGTTGGCCGCCGCCGTTCTGGCGTATATCAAAGATCACCGCGTCGGTATGCGCGATAAAGCCCATTGCCGCAGCCACGGTTGGGCCACAGAACGAAGCATCCATGAAGCCATCGAACTTTATGTAGCCAATGTTGTTGGGCAGGATTTCGACCTTGCGGAACAGGCAGTTGTCGTGTTCCATCTGCTGGTGAAAACGCGCCTCATCTTCCGGCGTTGGATCATGCGGCGGCGGGGCTTTGAAGGGGAGAAAGTTGACGCGCAGGTGCCTGTCGTGGCTGACCGCCTGAAGGTCTGTGGTGAGTTGCGCGGCAAATAAGTCGCCGTCAGTAATCTTGTCGTAATCGCCGGCTTTCTCGTTTGCCAGCAAAGAGTCTCGCATTTTCCCGGCGGCTGCCGCGTCGATGTAGTACTTGTCAAGATCGGCGTTCACTCCGTCGATCACCCGCTTTCGCAAATCGGAATCGACGACCACGTTCTCTGGCTTGACTCCCGGGGGTAAGGCGCGCACGGACAAGTTCGCAACCTTCGGCGGCTGAGAGTCATTCAGGATAAGGCTGCCCAGTGCCGTGATGCCGTCGCTTCTGCCTTTCACCAGGAAACGAATATGCAGCGGCTCGCTGCTCTCGATCGATTGCAGATCAAATCCACCGGTCTGGCTGCGGAACGACAATATTCCGTCGACCGACTGGGTGGGATCCAGGGTCTTGACATATGCTTCGACCTTGGCGCGATCGCTGCTGTTGAAGGCGTCCAGCCAGGCTTGAAGAGTGTGGGCGGCAGGAGTATCGGGAACCGTCACCTGGGCTGGTCCAATTCCAGTTCCCACCCAAAGCAATCCGAAGAATAGACACAGTGTTCTCAAAGCCATTCGGGTTCAGACCTCGGCCCGTGGGGTTCGGCCACGGAAATTTGCGCGCGATCAAGCGCGATAACTATAGCTGAAAAGCGGCTGCACCTGCCAAGCTGTCTCTGCGTAAGGCCGCGCCGGTTGCCGAAGCGTGGTTGCAATTGGCGTAATGTTGCTGCCGTCTGAGTGCCTGGATGATGCGCGCAGGAAATTCGCTGGCCACTAGCCGGCTCCGGGCACCTATCACTATCGAGACAGCGGACCCATGTCGTACGGGATCCGCCCCCTAGCCATGCGAATTCATGCGCTTTTGTAAAGGTTCTTCAGGATATGTGAGCTGCCCTTTCCTTGTCTTTAGAAACGGCGTAAGTAGGTGTCTTGCGGCAACGGTACGGCTCATAATATCCCGCACCATCCATCCTCTTTTCGTCAACGCGTCCCCAATAAGGGACCGATGGCAGCGCCACGGCACCGCCTCAGCACACATAATGGCCGTTTTTTTGGCACATGCGACTTCAATGAGCGTTTCCAATCCCTCTGAAAACTCCGGAGTTGCCATGTAATCCGCGAAACCCCTGAATGAAACATTTCGCCAGCCGAGATTGAGCGAATCCTTTCTTGCATGACGGAGACCGCCAAGTTCTTTGATGTGTCTATAGCTTATGTGGTTCTCTTCGAGAGAATGCTCAAGCACATCGGCGTTGAACTGGGGGTTATGGCGCGACCTTGGTATTGATCTGATGTCGACAATTTCCTTGACGCCATGCGCGCGTAATAGCTCCACAAACTCATCGATCGTTCGTGTCGAATGGCCCACCGTATAGATACAGGGCCTTTTCATCCGGAATCTCCTTTTTCTACCCAGAGCCCTGCAATCGTATCGATCCTTAGGTAGAGGGCTAGGCCTAATAAGCCTTTGCGCCCGAAGAGCCGCGATTCAGCCGGAAAAACCGGGAGATGTGCCGCCCTCCTTGTCCAGCCCGCCTCATTCCGTGCTTTACTGCAGAATCGGGATGCCTGCGATACGCTGCTGCCACTCGGCGGGGCCGGTCTGGTGCACGCTTGTGCCCTTGGAATCGACGGCCACGGTGACGGGCATATCTTTCACATCGAACTCGTAGATCGCTTCCATTCCGAGATCGCTGAAGGCGACGAGGCGCGAGCTGCGAATGGCCTTTGAGACGAGGTAGGCCGCGCCTCCAACGGCCATCAGGTACACGGCGCCGAACTCGCGGATGGCATCGATGGCTTCAGGCCCGCGCTCGGCCTTGCCCACCATGCCCAGCAGGCCGGTTTCAGAGAGCATCTGGCGCGTGAACTTGTCCATGCGCGTAGCGGTGGTGGGGCCGGCGGGGCCGACGACTTCGTCACGCACCGGGTCCACGGGGCCGACGTAGTAGATCAAGCGATTGCGGAAGTCGACGGGCAGCTTTTCACCGCGATTGAGCATCTCGCTCATGCGCTTGTGCGCGGCGTCGCGGCCTGTGAGCAGTTTTCCGGAGAGCAGAAGCATTTCGCCGGGCTTCCAGGTGGCGGCCTCTTCGCGCGTCACGGTGTCGAGATTGACTCGTCTCGCTCCTGACACGTCGTAGGTGAGCTTGGGCCATGCGTCGAGCGAGGGCGGATCGAGAAAGACAGGGCCGGAACCCGAGAGCACGATGTGCGCGTGGCGATCGGCGGCGCACTGGGGAATCATCGCAACCGGCAAATTCGCCGCGTGCGAAGGGGCGTCAAGCACCTTCACATCGAGAACAGTCGTCAGGCCGCCGAGACCCTGCGCGCCGATGCCGAGGCGGTTCACTTTGTCGTAGATTTCGACGCGAAGTTTTTCGGCGGTGGTTCGGGGACCGCGGGCGAGGAGGTCGGGCATGTCGATGGGGTCCATGAGCGACTGCTTGGCGAGAAGCATGGCTTTTTCGGCGGTGCCGCCGATGCCGATGCCGAGAAGGCCCGGCGGGCACCACCCGGCGCCCATGGTGGGCACGGTCTTGAGCACCCACTCGACCACCGAGTCCGACGGGTTGAGCATGATGAACTTCGATTTGGCTTCGGAACCTCCGCCCTTGGCCGCGACCGTGACTTCGATCGTGTTTCCGCGGACCAGTTCGACGAAGACGCAGGCGGGCGTGTTGTCCATCGTGTTTTTGCGCGCGCCCGCGGGATCGGCGAGCACCGAGGCGCGGAGTTTGTTATCGGGATCGAGATAGGCGCGGCGCACGGCGGCATCGACCATTTGTTGCAGATCGAGGGGTTCTTCGCCGGGGCCGGGCTCGAAGCGCACGTCCATGCCCAGCTTGACGAAAGCGTTGACGATGCCCGTGTCCTGGCAGATGGGGCGGTGGCCCTCGGCGCACATGCGGCTGTTGATGAGGATTTGGGCGATGGCGTCGCGCGCGGCCGGCGATTGCTCGCGCTCATAGGCTTTGGCGAGGCTCTGAATGTAGTCCAGCGGATGGTAGTAGCTGATGTACTGCAGCGCGGCAGCGACGCTCGCGATGAAATCTTCCTGAAGGATGGTGGTCATGGGGGCCCTCGAAGGTAGAACCTCGAGAAGCAGTTCAGCGGGCCGCTCCGATCCCTCAGGGGCTAAAGCCCGCTCTCCTTTTGATGCGGTAGCGGCACGGCTGAAGCCGTGCCCTTTCAAAACGAGGCTCTCTCGAAATGTTCCTTCTCTAGGGTAGCGGACGAGGAGGGCCGGTGTCGCCTGCGCGCTACTCGCAGCTGACATCGACGGCGCCGATCGCGCAGACCGTGGGAGCGGAGAAAAGAGAGCCAATGAAGCAACCGTTGGTTCACGGGAGCCTCACCGGCGAAGGATTCAGGAACACAGATGCGCAGGCGCAGCCGATGGCGATACGTGGCGCGCGCTCAGGCGGCGATGCCGGAGCGGGCCGCACCGGCGGCGCGGGCGGCGAGCGGAATGCTAAGCTGCCGGCGCAGGCTGACGGCTAGATCGGCGACCACGCGCAGGCGGTCGGCCACGGGAGGCGGAACTTCGCTGCCCGAGAGCGCGAGCTCGGAGTGGAGCAGCAAACCCGCGATAGTCGACTTGAGCTCGGCTTCCATGGCGGCCGCAGCGGCGCGGCGCGCCAGCTGCTGTTCGCGCTCGCGGCGGTGCAGGGCGGCACGAATCTCGCGGATGAGCCGGGCCGCTCCGGATACGGCAAAGTTGATCTGCAGGGGAATGGCCAGGCCGGCTTGGTCGCAGATGCGGTCAGCCGCCGCCGGGTCGCATTCCGCCAGGGTCTCATCGATCACGACCGCAAGATACTCGCGCTTGCGCAGGCGGGCGAGCGCATCGCGGCGGCCCGAAGCGACTTCGACTTCCATGCCCAGTTGCGCGCTTACCTGGGCGGCACAGTTGGTTGCGCCTTCAATTCCGGTCACCATGAGAATGCTCATTTGGGGTCCCCCTTTTTCAGTGAACAGTGGTCAGTGGTCAGTGGATAGCGAACAGTTGTCAGTGGGAAAGGGCAAGAGATCAAAGAACAGAGATCAGAGATCAGCTTCTAGCTTCCGCTCAACAGTGAGCAGCAGCAGGAGCTTGTAGTTGGTAACTTTTGGCTATTGGCTACTGGCTATTGGCTGCTGGCTGATCCCGATTCCCTGGTCCCTATTCCCCGTTATCCTGCATCGGGTCGGCGATGCCGTACTCCTTCAGCTTGCGGTAGAGCGTGGTCTTGCCGATGCCGAGCAGCTTGGCGGCCTGCAGCTTGTCGCCGTTCAGGGTGCGGATAGCGCCCAGGATCGCCTCCCGTTCGAGCTCGGCGAGCGGCTTGACGCCCGGAGCAGCGGCGGCGCCGGCCGCGTCGCCCGCGGCGGCGCGGCGGGCGTCGAGATTCTGCTGGAGGCCCTGCTGCTGCAGTTGCGTGGGCAGATCGCCCAGGTGAAGGACCGGCCCCGAGGAGAGCGCCGTGGCCCGCTCCAGCGAGTTTTCAAGCTCGCGGACGTTGCCCGGCCAGTCGTGGCGCATCATGGCGCGCAGGGCCTCGTCGGAGAGCGTGAACTTGCGGTTGTGCTCGTGGCTGATGCGGTCGAGAAAGTGTGCGGCCAGAAGCGGGATGTCCTCGCGGCGGTCGCGCAGGGACGGCAGGCGCAGGTTGACCACGTTGAGACGGTAGAAGAGATCCTTGCGGAAGGTGCCCTTCTCAACCATGGCGGCGAGGTCGCGATTGGTGGCGGCCACGATGCGCGCCTTGATGGGCACGCGATGGTTGGCTCCGACGGGGCGGACCTCTTTCTCCTGCAGAGCGCGCAGGAGCTTGGCCTGGAGATCGAGCGAGAGCTCGCCGATCTCATCGAGAAAAACGGTGCCGCCTTCGGCCGAGACCAGCAGACCGTCCTTCGTGCGGTTGGCCCCAGTGAAGGCTCCCTTGACGTAGCCGAAGAGTTCGCTTTCGATTAGAGTAGGCACCAGCGAGCCGCAGTCGACGGGCAGGAAAGGCTTGGGCGCGTTGGGACCGTAGGCGTGAATGGTGCGCGCTACGAGCTCCTTGCCCGTGCCGCTTTCGCCCAGGATCAGCACGGGGTGCGTGCTTTGCGCGACTTTGGAGAGGATGCGGTAGATCTTCTCCATCTCCGGCGAGCGGCCGATCATCGACCCCAAACCTTCCGACAGGCGCAGGCGCTCGCGCAACTGGCGCGTCGCGGTATCGGTCAAGTGCGACTGCGCGGCACGATCGAGCACCGTCGAGAGCTCGTCCATGGCGAAGGGCTTGGTGAGGTAGTCCGAGGCGCCGCAGCGCATGGCCTCGACGGCCGCGTTCACCGATCCGGTCGCAGTCATGGCGATCACCGAGGTGTCGGGATAAAGCAGCTTGACTTCGGAGACCAGCTCCAAACCCTCATTCGATCCCGATGGCAGGTTGACCAGCAGAATGTCGGCGGTGTGGCCGCGCAAGAGGCTGCGCGCCTGGCTGAGGTCGCCCGTGCTGTCTACCGCATATCCCAAACTCGCGGCGATCTCCGCGCAGGCCGAGCGCACGGCGGCGTCCGCGTCCACCACCAGCAGGTGCAGGCGGACCGCCGGCGATGAAAGTTGTGGAATGAATTCCATCTCGCGTGTGTCGATGACTGTTTCCAGCATTGTATGCGCCTTTCGCGTATTTGAAAAAACCAGATGGACAGTGAACAGTGGTCAGTGGTCAGTTCTCAGATGTGATCTAATAGCCCGTCCTGCGCAGCGGCAGCTCGACGGTGAAGCACGCTCCGCCCTGGGCGCGGTTGCGTGCGGTGATGCGTCCACCGGCAGCCTCGATAATGGAGCGCGAGATGGTGAGGCCCAGCCCGCGGTGGTTGAGGGCCCAGTCGCCGTTCGCGCCGTCGCCGGCCAAGTGCGTGGAGTAGCCGGAGTTGAAGATGGTTTCGCACGCGCCGCAGGAGATTCCCGGACCGTTGTCCTCGACGCTGAGCTCGAGGCAATCCGCGGCGCCGTGGCCCGCAGGTTGCTCGCGGAGACCGATGGCTATGCGCCCGCCGCGCGGCATGGCCTCGGTCGCGTTCTTCACAAGATTCACCAGGACGCGCGTCAGGTCCTCGCCGGTGAGACGCACGGGCCGCGCGCCTGCCTCGGTATCGACAGTGAGCGCGACGGCGGGACCGGCAAGAGCCGCGAGCAGGTTACGGTTGGCCAGAAGCTCCGCGGCCAGGTTCGAAATGGGCAACGCGGGCATCAGGTCCCAGCGGCGGTTCGGGTTGATGTTTGCGCCGGTGGATGAGCCAATCTCTCGTGCGCGGCCGGCTGTTGCGGCGGGCTTTTGAGAGCGATCCGCTTCCTCCGGTTCCAGTGTCATGGCAGAGGCAGCGGGCGCGAGGAACGAAACGATACCTTTTCGATCGATACCGGGCGCACCGGCAGTCTGTGCGGCGAAGGCCCGGGCCCCGGCAGTCCGGTCATCGAAACTCCGCGCGCCGGAGCCCCGTGCGCCGGGAATCTGTTCATCGAAACTCTGCGCATCGATCATGACAATCCGTTCCACCAGGCGGCGGCTGGCCGCGGCCACCAGGCGCAGTTCGTGGCCGTAGTGCATGAAAGGAGTGGTGAGAACGCCCGGCTCTTCGAGGAGATCGCAATAGAGGCCCAGCGCCGTGACCATGTTGCGCGCATCGTGCGCCGCCTCTGCGAGCGTCTCGCCGTGCCCGCGCAACGTGGCCAGGGTCTCGACGACGGTCTCAACGCGCCTGCGCTCGGCTCTGCCGGCCTTCGGCCTCGAGGGCTCGGGGCGGCGCGTTCCGTTGACCTGCTTGCGCCCGGTTCTGCTGGTGGATGTCAACTGCCCGGCCTGCTGCATATGCATATTCCTTTCATGAGGTCAGCGGTCAGGGGTCAGCGATCAGAGATCAGGGGTCAGGGGTTAGGGGTCAGCTTTCAGCCCTCAGTTCGTGCCATTCCGCGGCGAACCGGTGGTCGCGTCCCTATTCCCTATTCCCTATTCCCTATTCCCTCGCTCCCTGTTTCCTGCCCCATCCGCATTTCCTGCCCCATCCGCCCTGGTTCCCGAATCTGAGATGGCTCGTGAGCTTTGTCCTGTTTTCATACACGTGGCGTGCCAAAGAGGGAGGCCAAGGGTAAGTCGGTGATAAGGGGAGGGATGAAGGCTCCGAGGAGAGCGACGGCATGCACATTCGATGGAAAGGGTGGTTCCAAAACGGAACGGCGCGCGTCCGCATGGAACAGATAAGATGTTTTGTATCAGCTTCTTACGTGGTTTTTCCTCTTCCGGCACTTCAGGTGCGTGGATTCCCATTGCGGAACCGGCGCTCGCGTCCCGCCCAGCCACCGCCTCTCTCCCTTAGAATTCCCTCATGCCCGCATTCGATCTCTCCGTTCGTCCCGGCGGCAGAAGCCCAGCCCAGCTTCGGCCGCTCACGCTCACGCCCGGCTTTGTGCAGACCGCAGAGGGCTCGGTCCTGGTGACGCTGGGCAACACGCGCGTCCTCACCAACGCCACCGTCGAACAGGGCGTTCCCGGATGGCTGCGCAACTCGGGGCGCGGATGGGTGACGGCCGAGTACGCGATGCTTCCCCGCTCGACGGTGACGCGCACGCCGCGCGAGAGCGAGCGCGGCAAGATCGGCGGGCGCACGCACGAGATTCAGCGGCTCGTCGGCCGCAGCCTGCGCGCGGTGGTGGACATGCAGGCGCTGGGCGAGCGCACGGTGATTCTCGATTGCGACGTGATCCAGGCCGACGGCGGCACGCGCACGGCGGCCATCACCGGCGCGGCGGTGGCCCTGGCGCTGGCGCTCCAGGCGCTGGTCAAGGCGGGGACGCTCAAGACTTCGCCGCTGAAGCAGCTGGTGGCCGCGACTTCGGTGGGGATCGTGGGCGGCGCGCCGCTGCTCGATCTTTGTTATGAGGAAGACTCGCAGGCCGAGGTGGACATGAACGTGGTGATGACCGCCGATGGGGGCCTCGTCGAGACGCAGGCCACGGCGGAAAGGGGAAGTTTTTCGCGCGCGCAGTTGAATGGGTTGATTGATCTGGCGGAGGCGGGGATGAAGGAGATCTTCGCGGTGCAGAGGGCGGTGCTGAAAGGCAGGGAGTAGGGAATAGGGAATAGGGGTCAGGGGTCAGGGGTCAGGGAAAAACGAAACACGGATCGGCGCGATTCGCAACACAAACACGCTCTGCAACACAAAACTGTTGCATCGGGCGCGAGCGCGGCCGAATCCACTCAAGTGAAACAATCCGTTCTTCATTCCACCTCGGCAAGGAGAATCCAGATGCCAGCCAGGAAGAGTTCGGCGCAGCACGACGCGGCGCTGCGCCAACATTTGCTTGAACTGCTCCGCGGCGGCCATGCGCACGCGGACTTCGAGAGTGCGATCCGTAACCTGCCGCCCGCACTGCGCGGTAAGCGGCCCAAAGGCGCGGAGCACTCGCCGTGGGAAATCCTCGAACACCTGCGCATCGCGCAGTGGGACATCCTGGAGTTCTCGCGCGACGCGGCGCACCAATCGCCTGAATGGCCCAGCGGCTACTGGCCTCGGACAGCCGCGCCGCCCGACGCGAAAGCATGGGAGAAGAGCGTGCGCGCCTTTCGCCGCGACCTGAAGGCGATGTGCGAACTGGTTGGGAATCCGCGCACCGATCTCTACGCAAAGATTCCTCACGGCGATGGGCAGACGCTTTTGCGCGAGGCGCTGCTCGTGGCCGATCACAATGCCTATCACCTGGGCGCGATGGTGCTGGTGCGGCGACTGCTGGGAGGATGGGACAGGGAATAGGGAATAGGGAATAGGGAATAGGCAATAGGGAATAGGATGATGCTGCAGCGGCCCGCGGATGCAGGATTCCTATTCCCTGTTCCCTGTCTTTCTACTCCCTGGCTACTGGCTATTGGCTATTCCCTGTTCCCTATTCCCTGCATTCTCGTTCCCTTGTTCCCTTGGTCACTGTTTTACCGTTCCCTGCTTTTGAGACGCGGCTTCAACCTTTTAGCGGTGTGATTCGTCTACGCAAAGGGGCGGGTGTTTTCACGCGCTCGCCGGCCCCCAGGCTTTCTGGAGCAAGAAGTTATGCGATTTGAAAACGGTTTCCGCCTGGCCGCGGTGCTGGCGCTGGCGGTGCCGGTCACGGCCGCGATGCACACGGCGCTGGCGCAGACACCGGCGACGCGCTACCTGGGCACGGTAACGGCCATCAACGGCGACACGCTGACCGTGATGACCGACGCCGGCGACGCGCGTCAGGTGGAGGTTCCGGCGAGCGCGCAATTGAAGCGCGTCGAGCCGGGGCAGACGGATTTGAGCAAGGCTGTAGCTCTCGATTTTTCGAGCTTCGCCACGGGCGACCGCGTGCTGGTGAACATCGATCCCAGTGCAACCGGCCCCACGCCGCAGGCGCTGCGCGTCATCGCGATTAAGAAGGCCGATGTCCAAAAGAAGCTGCAGACCGAGACGGAGCAGTGGAACCAGGGAGTACACGGCCTGGTGAAGAGCATCGATGCCGCGGCGGGCACGATCGTGGTCGGCACGCGGCAGGGGCTCCAGACCAAAGACGTCACGGTGAACACCACCAAGACGACGGTGCTCAAGCGGTACGCTCCCGGATCGGTGCGATTCGACGACGCCCAGCCAGCGCCGATCGGCGCCATTCAGACGGGCGACCAGTTGTGGGCCCGCGGAGCAAAAAGCGCCGATGGCACGTCGATTGCGGCCGACGGCGTGGTCTCGGGCAGCTTTCTGAGCGTGGCCGGGACGGTTCTTTCGGTTGACGCCGCAGGCTCGACGCTGACGGTCAAGAACCTGGCAACCAAGAAGCCGGTGACGGTCCGCATCAGCGCCGACGCGCAGTTGCGGAGGCTGGATTCGAACATTGCCGCGCTGGTCGCTGCGCGCCTCAAGGGAAATCAGGGCGCGAACGGCAGAAATGCAGCCAACGGCGCAGCGGGCGGTCAGGGAGGCGGACAGGCCGCCGGACAGGGAGGCGCACCGCGAGCCTTCAGCCAGAACGGCGGCGGCGCGGGAAGAATGGATCTAGAAACCCTGCTGGAGCGTGCCCCGGAGATCAAGCTGGCCAGTTTGCAAAAGGGCGAGGCAGTGATGATCGTGGCCACGGAAGATACCACCGGCACGAACGCCATCAAGCTGCTCGCCGGAGTCGAACCGCTGCTCGAGGCCCCGGAGGCGCAGGACCTGCTCTCCAGCTGGAGCCTGAGCTCGGGCGCATCCGAGGCGGGCGTGGACTGAGGCCCGCAGTTTTCATTCATTCATAAGCGAGGAAATTTTGCACTCAAGACCGTACTTATTCATTGTTTTTCTGATGGCCCTGGTTTTGGCGCCCGGCACCGCGGCGGCGCACGCGCAGCCAGCGCCAGCGGGCGCGCCTACGGCCCAGGACCAATCGACAACCAACACGACGACCAATGCTCCAGCGCCTTCGGCACAAGCGCCTCAGGCCGCTCCGGCGCAGCAGCCGGCCCCGGATCAATCGACAACCAACACCGCTGCGCCTCAAGCACCGTCCGCGCCTCAGGCGGCGCCATCCGGCTCCGCGGCGCCCGCGCCTGCACAGGACGCGCCGCCAATCGCAGCACAGGCCGCGCCGGCTCCCGGAGCTGCGGCGGCAACAGGCACGCTGCACGGGCACATCAGCGACCCCACCGGTGCTCTGATTCCCGGCACGGAGATCACGGTTTCAACCGCGGACGGCAAAAAGGTGGCCAGCACCACCGCCGACGCCGCCGGCGGCTACCAGGTGCGCGGGCTGGCGGCGGGAAGCTACGTGATCGAGGCGGACTTCGAGGGCTTCGCGCCTTTCGTGTCGGCGCCCATTGCGCTGAGCACCGGACAAATCAAAAGCGTCGACATCAAGATGGCCATTGAGGCCACAGAGCAGCAGGTAGTGGTGACGGACGAGGGCGGGCCGACGGTGAGCACCGAGGCGGGATCGAACGCCAACTCCATGGTGCTGAAAGGCAGCGACCTCGATGCGCTATCGGACGATCCCGACGAGCTGTCGAATGAGCTCTCCGCGCTCGCCGGCCCATCGGCGGGACCGAACGGCGGGCAGATTTACATTGACGGATTCACCGGCGGCACGCTGCCGCCCAAGTCGGCCATCCGCGAGATTCGCATCAACCAGAATCCGTTCTCCGCCGAATTCGACAGGATCGGCTACGGACGCATCGAGATCCTGACCAAGCCGGGAACGGATACCCTGCACGGGCGGGGCTTCCTGATGGGCAACGACGACGCATTCAATACCGAGAATCCGTTTACCAGCGCCATCCCCGCGAACTACAAGATCCAGTACAACGGCACGGTGAGCGGCGCCATGTCGAAATGGGCATCGTATTTTCTCAGCGTGGAAGGCCGCACCTACCAGGACGCGAGCGTCTACGACATCAGGAACCCGGTGGTTTTCAATTCGTCGGCCAATTCGTACGTGGTGAGCAATACTCCGGTCTCGGGGGCGCTGTTCACACCGCAAACCCGTCTCGAAGTCTCGCCGCGGATCGATTTGCAACTGGGCACCAAGAACACGCTCACGCTGCGCTACCAATACGAGCGCAGCAACCAGAGTGGAGTATTAGGCGGCGCCTCTTCGCTGCCCTCGACGGCCAGCAGCTCGTACGCCGACGAGAACACTTTTCAACTGACGGACTCCGAGATCGTCAACGACCACGTGGTAAACGAAACCCACTTTCAGTGCCGGCGCGCCATGACCAACGCGACGCCGGTGAGCGCGGCGCCGACGTTTGGCGTGCCGCAGGTGTTGACGGATGGCGGGTCAAGCAAGCAATCCTCGAGGGACCATTCGGACCACCTGGAATTGCAGAACATCACCACCATGACGGTGGGCACGCAAGCCATCAAGTTCGGATTGTGGGCGCGCGATAACCGCGACGCGAACTCAACCAATGCAAACTTCAACGGGCAGTTCACCTTTCCCACGGTGGATGCATATGCCTTTACGTTGAATCATCTGAGCGAGATCGGGACCTCGCAGTTTGCCACCGATTGTCAGGCGGCGCAGGCCAGCGACCCGGCGCTCGCTCAGGGCTGCCTGCCTAATAAGCTCACTTACACCACCGGCCCCGCGGGTATACTGGCCAACGTGTTCGACGCCGCGCTGTTTTTCCAGGATGACTGGAAGGTGAACAAGAACCTGACCCTTTCGGGCGGCCTGCGGTGGGAGACGCAGAATCATACCGCCGACCACAGCGATTGGGGGCCGCGCGTGGCCTTTGCGTATGCGCTGGACGGGCACAAGAAAGGCGCCGTGTCCAAGACGATCCTGCGCGGCGGCGTGGGTTTCTTCTACGACCGTTTCGGAACCGGCAACCTGCTGCAGACGGAGCGGTTCAACCTCGGAGGAACGGGCCAGACGCAGAACGTGATCTCGAACCCCACCTGCTTTACCAGCACGAGCCTTTACACCGACCCCAACTTCAGCCTGGCGTCGTGCGGGACGGGCGGGACCAAAACCAGCGCGATCAACGTGGTCGCGTCGAACTACAAAGCGCCGACGACGGAGCAGTTCGGAGCCAGCCTGGAACGGCAGGCGACGAAGACCACGACCATCGCGCTGACTTACCTGCATTCGTTCGGCGTGCACCAACTGGTGACGCGCGACGCGAACGCCTACCTGCCGGCGCCGGGAACCTGCCCTGGAAGCTGCTTTTATAACAGCACCACCGGCCCGCGAGCGTTGGCGAGCCAGGGCATCACGGGCCTCGTGGACCAGTACTTCACCGAGGCGGTGTTCAAGCAGAACCAGTTGATCGTCAACGTGAACGCGCGGCTCAAGCCCACCTTCAGCGTGATGGGCTTCTACACGATGTCATGGGCGAACGCCGACACGGGAACGGCATCGAACTCGTGGAACCTGACGCAGGATTATGGGCGCGCGAGCTTTGTGTCGCGCAACATGCTCTTCCTGATGGGCAACTACACCGCCAAGTGGGGCATCACGTTGAATCCGTTTTTGGTGGCGCAATCGGGACGGCCCTTCAACCTGGTAACGCCGTTTGACCTGACGGGAGACAACTTCATCAACCTCGACCGGCCGGCCGTTGCGGCTTCTTCTTCGTGCACAACGGGCCAGACGCGGTACATCGAAAACTCCTACGGATGCTTCGACACCGAGCCGGGTCCGGGCGAGACGATCATCCCGCTGAATGTTGGCAATGGGCCTGCGGCGGTGGCCGTGAACCTGCGCGTGGGCCGCTCATTCGGGGTCGGCCCCAAGGTGGAGTCGGCCGGCGCACCGCCTCCTCCCGGAGGAGGCCCAGGCGGTGGCCCGGGCGGAGGCGGTGGTCCGGGCGGAGGCGGTGGCCGCGGCGGCGGCGGTTTCGGAGGCTTTGGCGGTCCCTTCGGGGGCGGGGGCGGCGGCGGACGCGGCATGATGGGCGGTATGTCGAATACCGGCCGCAAGTATTCGTTGACCTTCAGTGCCCAGGCACTGAACCTGTTCAACGACATCAACTATGCAACGCCGGTGGGCAGCGTGACCTCGCCCAGCTTCGGCAAGTCGATCAGCCTTCAAAACGGAATCTTTTCGACTCCGTCGGCGGCGCGGCGCATCTTCTTCCAGGCAGCTTTCCAATTCTGATGGCCGCGTGGGGGACATACGGTCGCGGGCCGGGGGGACAAGGGAACGAGAAAGCAGGGAGTAGGGATTAGGGAATAAGGAATAGCGAAAACAATTACCGCTCATCGTTTTAAGCCGCGGGCTGAGAGCTGAGAGCCACGAGCTGAAAGCTGAGAGCTGACGGCTGAAGGCTATTCCCTATTCCCTGCTCCCTATTCCCTATTCCCTGTTCCCTGCTCGCTGCTTGCTGCCAGCGAGCGGTAGAGCGCCTCCCAGGCGTCTGCGGAGGCGTCGATGCTGAAGTGAGATACGATGCGCACGCGCGAGGAGCGGCCGCGCGCCGCGCGCTCTTCCCTGCTCTGCTGCATGGTTGCGATCATCGCTTCGGCCAACGCCGAGGAGTTCTTTGACGGGACCACAAGGCCCGCATCTCCGACCAGCTCGCGGACGCCGCCCACGTCCGTGGCGACGATGGGCTTTTCCATGGCCATTGCTTCGCCGACCACGAGCGGCATGCCCTCCCACGCAGAAGACAGCACGAATCCGTCGGCCGCATCGAGCAGTGCGGCGATATCGCGGCACGGTCCGAGCCAGCGTGCCGCGTCTTGAATCCCCAGTTTGCGGAAGTCCGCCTCTAGTTCCGCGGAATCCTCTCGGCGTCCATCGCCCGCGATCAAAAGCCTGGAGCCGCGATCCTGATTAGCCACGATGGCGAAGGCCTGCAGAAGATTCGGATAGTCCTTTGCGGGAGCAACGCGGCCAATGGCGAGCCAGACGAAGTTGTCATCGTCCGCCGCCGTTGGCGCGCCCGTCTCCGCGCGCATCTTCGATCGCGTCTGGGTTCGCAACTGGGCTCGCAACTGGTCGCGGCGCTCTCGGTGGGGAATGAATTCCGCGACGTCGAATCCGTTAGGGATCACCGAGCATTTCCGCCTGGGAATGGCCCCGAGAGACACAAAGCGCCATGCTGCCGCGGCGCTGACCGCGACGGTGCGGCGGCTGAGAAAATCCGTGAGACGGTAGGCGAGCATGCGCCACCAGCGGCCCTCGTTCACGTTGTGCACAGTGGCAAGCACGGCAAAGCGCTGGCCGGTGAGGCGCAGAAGGCGCGCGAAGATGTTCGCATGAAAGCAGTGGCTGTGGACGATGTCGGGCCGGAACTCGCGAAGAAAGACGCGCGCGCGGCGGAGCCCCGCGAAAACGCTGGCGGGCGACTTGCGCACGTCAAGATGCAGGACAAGAAGCGAAGTGGGCCACTCTTCCTTGAGGTGCGGTAGGAGCGTCATCACGGCCACGGCATGACCGCGATTGGCCATGCGCTCTGCAACAGCCAGCGCCTGCTTTTCTGCCCCGCCCACGCCAAGCGACGTGAGCAGGTAGACGATCCGCATGGGACCCGAACCTAACTTGAAACCCTATTTGAAGATTGCTCTGACCGATGATACCGCAGAATGAACCGCCCGCGCAGGAGGAGACGTGCGCATGGCAATCAGAGTGTCAACAGCGAACAGGCCGGGACCCAGAATGAGGATGAGCAGCGCGGCAAACCAGTAGGTGTAAGGAGTGGCGTTGTAAAAGTCGCTGGGGTTGGACAGGATGTGCGAGAAGTTGATGCGGTCGTCGGGAACGCTGAGGTAGGCCATGGTCATGTTGACGAAGAGAATGAGCGAGACCAGGCGCGACGCCACTCCGGCGATGAAGAGAACACCTCCGATTAGTTCCACAAGTGAGACAAAGAGCGCTGTCGCATGCGGGTCGGGAAGGTTCAGCGAGGTGAAGAAATCCGTGACGCGCTCGAGATGCGTGAACTTGCCCCAGCCGTCCTGCGCAAACTGCCAGCCCCAGTAGAGCCGGATGGCGAGCAGCAGCGGGCTCTGGAGCTTGTTGAGAAACATGCGCGCGCCGCCGTAAGCGGCGGCAGTGAATCGTACGAGAGCGGACATGGTGCTCCTTCGTGGTGCGAGTCGATTTGGAAACGCGGCCACAGCTTGCGGCACGGCGATGCGATCAAAATGCGGGGGACAGTTTTCTTACGCTGCGCAAATCCAGCCTAATTCGGCCCAGCTTGCGAACCACTGCTGCACGTGCTCGGCGCGGCGGCGCTCGGGGATGTGCGAGCCTGAAAATCCAGCCTCGATTGCCGATGCCAGCGTCGTTCCCGAGCGCAGCGCCGACAAAGTTTGAAACTCCTCGCGCGCGATGCGCCGATAGTAGACGGAAAGATCGAGGCGATGCGCCGCAATCCATGTGGGCCGAAGCGGCAGGCGAGGTATGGCAACGGCCGCGCCCGAGTCCTCTTCGTGCGAAACGCCCGCTTCACTGGTCTGACGCTTCTCATGGGCGTGCAGCTCGAGCACGAGTTCGTCCGCGGGGTAGCTTAAGGCGATCAATTGCAGATGCGGCTGCAAAGCGAGGTGCGACTCCCCATCGAGCGCAGCGATCTGGTCAAGCGTCAGCGGCGCCAGTTCGGCGGCATCGAACGCTTCAACAAATGCCCACTCGATGCGCGCGACGTCCACTGCGAGACGATGGCGGCGGCCGGCCTGCGCGGCGTGATCGGCGAGCCATGCCGGCAGCTTCGATCCGAGGTTGCGCAGACTGAACGAGCGGCTGGGATGCTCAGTGAGATAAGCGATCGACAGCGCCTCAAAGCGCCGGCTGCCAATTACGGCGCGCAGGGCGGGAAAATCTTCGGCGAGCGCGCCCAGCACACGAAACCAGTACTGGCGGTTATAAATTTCGAGGCGCTCGAATGCGGTGAGGCGGCTGTTGGGCGCGATGAACGACGCAGCGACGTCAGTCATGGGACGGCCGTCGGGCGCGGTGGGGCGCATGCCCTCGTCGGGCGTCAGCGGCTGCATCACCGCGGCGGCCATCTCGCGCTGGAGTGCGGCTAGATTCATAGCCTCGCCTCGATTCCGAAGTTGAGTTTCTCGGTTTCCCACCCTATCCGCATCCGCCGCTGCGGACGCGGATAGGATGGGGCACCCGAATGCGTGGTCACTTTGCAGCTCCTACAAGCTCAGGCTCCTCGCGATGGAGGAAGCGCTCGGCCTTTTTCGCCTCGGTGTGGACTTCGTCGAAGCTGGGGATGCGGTCGTCCCACTCGAGCAGCGTGGGGGTGGGCCCGCAGCGCTCGACAGCGCGCGCGTAGAGCTGCCACACGGGATCGATGACCGGATGATCGTGGGTGTCGAGAATGTACTTTTCGTACTTTGAATGTCCGGCGATGTGAATCTGCGCGACGCGATCGGCGGGCACGGCGTTCACGTAGTCCAGCGGATTGAACTCGTGGTTCATGGCCGAGACGTAGATGTTGTTGACGTCGAGAAGAATGCCGCAGTCGGCGCGCTCCACGACCTCAGTAAGGAACTCCCACTCCGTCATCTCAGAGCCGGTGAATGCTGCGTAAGAACTGACGTTTTCGACGGCGACGGGAATCTCCAGGTAGTCCTGCACCATGCGGACGCGCTCGACGGTGCGATGGACGGCCTCCCAGGTATAGGGCAGCGGAAGCAGATCATGCGTATAGGTACCGTCGACCGAGCCCCAGCAGAGATGGTCGCTGAGCCACGGCGTTTTGGTGCGCCGGGTCAGCTGCTTCAGGCGCTTGAGGTGCTCGGGGTCGGGCGCGGTCACGGAGCCGAAGTACATCGACACGCCGTGCTGCACAACTCTGTATTGCTCGAGAATTCGATCGAGCGTGGCCAGCGGGCGGCCGGCGTCGATCATGTAGTTTTCCGAGATGATCTCGAACCAGTCGACGATGGGCTTCCGCGAAAAGATGTGCTGGTAGTGCGGAATGCGCAGGCCGATTCCGACGCCGTGGTTCTGATACGAATTGAAGCGATTGCCGGGCATAGAAAGACAGTGGTCAGGGGTCAGGGGTCAGTGGTCAGAGGTCAGTTCTGGGCGGGCAGCAATCAGTCGTCAGCGAAGAGTCGACGGCGCACAAGAACTCCACTGAAAAGTGTGAGCCGGGCGCTGACCACTGATCACTGACGACTGACAACTGTTTTTAGACGAAGTCCGGCATCTTGGAGCCGTCGGTGGCGCAGCCGCCCTTGCCCTTGCAGCTGTTCTTGCCCTTGCAACCGTTGTCGCTCGACTTGCAGCCGCCCTGTCCCTTGCAATCGTTCTTGCCCTTACAGGAGTGCTTGGAAGTGTCCTGGTCAAAGCCCATGTAGCGAAGGCCGGCCTTGGCCGCCTTCACCTGGTTCGGTTGGGGTGAGGTTGAGGTGGCCGCGCGGGCCGCGATAGCGCTTCCGCCGGCCAGGCCGGCAAGCGCAGCGGTGAGAAGCAGTGCATTGAACTGGTTCTTCATAACGATTTTGACCTCGTTTCCGGCAAAACCAGAGTTACCGTGTCCTGTTTGGCTGACTTCAAGGTCGCCGCTCCCTGCTGGTACCACCGCAACGACGAAGACCTGTCGTTGGGGGCCCCGGCTGGTCGCGTCGACTTCAGAATCGTGGCTTCGACATACACCTACTCTGGTTTTGCGTTCGGGGATGGCGCGGAGGTTTTCCGCGGATTGGGGAAGGCAGGATGGTTGACTTTTCCACCCCGCAGAACTGGCAGTACGCAACCTTGGAGTGCGGCCGCCGAAAAAGGTTACAGGGGAATCGGCGCCGTAGCTGGAATTTTATACCGGGGAGGGGGCGGAACTTGTCAAGGGAGTTTTTCGGCGGTCCGATTGGCCGCCGTGGGCGCCGGCGCTAGTGGGTCTTGACCGCCGCCTCCTGCGCCGCGTCTTCGGCCTTGGTTTTGATGCGCAAAATGGAGAGCAGGAGGACATAAATGGGCCGCTCGCAGGGGCGGATAAGCTCGTGAAAGAGATGCTTTTCGCCGTCCAGAATGCGGCGGATGCGCTCAAAATCCGCCTCCGGATTGGACGCGTTCTTCATTGTATTGCGGGCGCAACGCGGCCGGGCGCTCAGCCAGGGTGTTCCCCGGGCGGGACTATCTCGTGGGGGGCGATCGCCGGCTTGCCGGGCCGGAGGGTGGAATTTTGCGCCATGCGCAAGAAAATCAACGGAATCCTTATGTGATTTTCGGCAAAGGGGCTGTACAATCCTGCACAAGGAGAAATATGGCCGGAGACATGCAAATTACATGCAGTGACTGTGGGCAGGAATTTACCTTCAGCTCTGCCGATCAGCAGTTTTTTCAGGAACGCGGATACTCGATCCCAAAGCGTTGCAAGCCCTGCCGCCAGGCAAAGAAAAGCGCGCAGGGTGATTCCGGCTACCGTTCGGCTCCTTCACAGGGAACACCTGTGATTTGTTCGGGTTGTGGCCAGCCAACGACCGTACCGTTCGAGCCGCGTGGCGATCGCCCGGTGTATTGCCGGGCCTGCTACTCGGCGCGCAAAGGCGGCGGTGGCCGATAGCGCGGCGCAGCCAAGGTAGACCCCTCGATTCGCTCGCTGAAAGACCTGACGGCGGGACCGCCCGGCGACGGGATCTGTGTGCCCGGAGCCATGCCGCGCCGATGCAGCCCGGGCCGGATGCGCCCGGCGAGCGCGCTCACCGCTGACGGAGAGGGTTCGCTCGGGGCCGTGTTGCGTTGCAATGCGGCGAGCGAAGCATGATTGCGGCGCTCGGCAAGGGGTAACTTCTGTGAGCACCCAATCCCCGTCATGAGCCATTCCTGATTGGACAGAACGGGCGCCGACCGATAGACTTACCCTCACGGCCCCTCCTGGAACCTCTGCGCGTCAGAAAGCTATCTACCGCATGGCTTCGCAACTCTCGTTCACGGGGTTCGCCTGGAAGAATCTTTGGCGCCGCCGCCTTAGAACACTGTTGACGCTGGTTGGAATCACAATGGGGATCGGCGCTTTCGTCGCACTCGTCGGGTTCTCGCGAGCTTTTGAGCACGAGTGGATGCGTCTCTACACCAGCGCCGGGACCGATATTGCCGTGGTCGAGACGAACTTCATCAACACTTCGCTCAATGAGTCCCTCGGCTCCAGGATCAGCGCTGTTCCCGACGTGGCCGCCGCCGCGCCCATGATCTTCAACCTCATCAACCTGACTCCGGACATCAACGCCCTGGTGTACGGATGGCGTGCCAACTCCTATGAGCTGAACTCGCTCACGTTCCTCTCCGGCCGCCGTTTTCGCGACGGCGTGCCTGAAGTCATCCTGGGCAAGAACCTCGCCAACGATCTGAAAAAACAGCCGGGAGACAATCTTTCCATCCAGGGATCGTCTTTTACCGTAGTGGGCATCTATCACGGCGGATCGGCTCTCGAGGAAGGCGCCGTGATCATGGCGCTCGACCAGATGCAGATGATTTCGAGCATGCAGGAAAAGGTGACGGCGTTCCATGTGCGGCTCAAGCCCGTGCCGGCCGGAGAGTCGTACGACAACTACGTGCGGCGCGCCGAAGCGGAGATTGAAGCGGCGGTTCCGGGAGTGCACGCCGACCCTGCCGCCGACCGCGCGGAGAACAATCAGCTTGTCGGGCTGGCCCATTCGGTGGCGTGGGGCACGTCGTCGATCGCGCTGCTCATCGGGATTCTGGGCATCGCCAATACCATGGCCATGTCGGTTTTCGAGCGGACGCGGGAGATCGGCATTCTGCGTGCGGTGGGATGGACGCGCCGCCACGTGATTCTGCTCATATTGACCGAAGCGGCGGTTCTTGGCCTGGCCGGCGGCATTCTCGGGATTGTCGCGGGTTGGAGCGGGCTGCGCCTGCTTTCCGCTCTGCCCCAGACCGCAAGCATCGTGTCAGCGTCCATCACGCCGCTGCATCTTGTGGAGTCGCTCGCGATCGCGGTTGTTTCAGGCCTGGTGGCCGGGGCCTATCCCGCATGGCGAGGCGCGCATCTTTCGCCGGTGGAGGCGCTTCGCTATGAATAGCCCCATCCTGGAAACGCGCGCCCTGATGAAAACCTACGACGACGGCCGGGTCGAGGCTCTGCGCGGGATTGACGTGTCGATTGAGGCCGGCGAGTACGTGGCCATCAGCGGCCCCAGCGGCAGCGGCAAATCCACGCTGCTCCATCTTCTGGGCGGGCTCGATTCGCCCACCACCGGCGATGTTTTGTTTCGCGGAACCAGGTTGGGAAAAGAAGTCGATCTGGATACGTATCGATCGCGCCAGGTGGGATTCGTGTTTCAGGCGTTCCACCTGCTTCCAACGCTGCGGGCCATTGACAACGTGCAGGTGGCGATGCTGGCCGTGAATGGCCGTGCCAATCACCGCGCTGAGCACGCCGCGGCGCTGCTTGAGGAGATGGGCCTGAAGCATCGCATATCGCATTATCCCAACGAGCTTTCAGCCGGCGAGCGTCAACGAGTGGCCATTGCGCGCGCCCTGGCCAACGATCCGGCCATCCTGCTGGCCGACGAACCTACGGGAAACCTCGACACCGCCAACTCGGCGCACATCATGGAGATTCTGCGCGGCATCCGCGAGCGGCGCGGCATGACGCTGGTGATCGTGACGCACGAAGCGGAGATCGCCAGGAGCGCCCCGCGCCACATTCACATCCGCGACGGAAGAATCGCAAACGGAGAGATCAAGGCATGATGGCTCTGCGAATAGCATGGCTGGCGGCGCTCGCTTCCGCGCTATGCGCGCAGAGCGCGAATGTCAACGATCTCATCGCGGCGCAGCGCAATCAAATCGAAAGCTCCGACTTTCGCGCCGTGGGGCACCTGGTGTGGGTGCAGCCGAGCGGCGTGCGCCTCAGTTATCCCGTCACCATCAAGGCCCACTGGTTTCCCGGCGTGCTGCGCGAAACCCTGCAGATGGGCGTAGCGCCAAAGGCCGGCGAAAACGCTCCTCTGGGCGGCCGCCTCGTGACGCACGCGCTTTTTGAAATGCGCCCCAACGGACAGCACGCGATCTGGATCGCCCACCCCGGCGACAAATCCGCGACGCTTCTGCCATTTGAAAAATGGAGCGAAGGGCCGCTTGGCCCCGATTTCAGCTACGAAGACTTTCTCGAGCAGCAGAATTTCTGGCCGGGCCAGGCTACCGAGGGCATGCAGAAGATTGGTGCGCGCGATTGCGACGTTGTCAGGAGCACACCCGGCCCCGCCGACAGAACGCACTACGCGCAAGTGAAGACCTGGATCGACCCCAGCATTGTATTTCCGGTTTATTCAGAGAAGACTATGAAAGGATCTGGCGCGGTGAAGGAGTTCACTGCGTTCGGCATTCGCCACGAACAGGGCGTGTGGTCGGCGCACCAGATTGAAGCAAAGATTCGTGGCCAGGAAGGCTCCGCACTGCTTATCATTGATCGGGGAACGGTGAAGGCCCACCTGACCCAAGCCGACTTCAGCCCCAGCCAGCTGACCCGCTTCTAGGAGCTTTATGCACGCCGCCCTTTGGATCTCCGTGTTCGCCGCTGCGTTCGTTGCCACGGGCGTGCTGTATCAGATCATCGGAAGCTGGCACGATCGGCGCGTTTATGCGTCGGGACGCTGGGTGCCGATCGGCAACGGCGCCCGGCTTTATTTATTCGAGCTGGGCGGCGGCGACGGCGAGCCGACGGTCGTCTTTGAAGCGGGTATAGGCGCCACGCATTTGAACTGGCGGACGATCCAGGAAACGATCGCCGAAAATGCGCGCGCCGTATCGTATGACCGCTGCGGATTGGGCTGGAGCAGCCGCTGCCGAACGGCACGCACTCCCGCCAACATTGCCGCCGAGCTGCACCAGATGCTGCACGGCGCAGGGCTCAAGCCGCCTTTCGTTCTCGTCGGCCATTCGTTCGGCGGACTCGTGATGAGACGCTTTGCACTGCTCTATCCCGGCGAGGTTGCCGGAGTGGTGCTCGTCGATCCCATGCGCTGCGAAGAATGGCCGCCACTCGATCCGTCGAAGCAATCGCAGGTCGACCTGGGCCGCAGGCTGATCCGCTACGCGGTGCCTGTGGCCGGATGCGGGCTGGCGCGATTGATGGCGTCGCTGTTGTTCTGCCGGGCCGCCCACGTTTCTGACCAGATCGCCAGCGCCGCGGGCCCCAACAGCCGCCACGTGCTCGACCGCATCAAGACCGAGGTGGGCAAAATGCCGCGCGCGGTTTGGCCGGCGGTTGCCGCACACTGGTCGCGGCCCGGATTCTACGCAGGATTGCGCCACCACATTCAATCAATTCCCGCCACGGTGACAGAGATGCATGCGGCGGAGCCGATCCGTTCAATTCCGATTACTGTGCTCTCACCGGGCAACAGCGCTCCTCTCTCTGACGACGATCTGAGCCGCATCGGCGACCGGACTAACCAGTTGATCGCGCGAAAGAGCGAGCACTGGATTCATCTCGACGAGCCGGACTTAGTCATCGGGTCCATACGCGCCATGCTGGAGGTCTTGTCCGCCGAGACGTTCGCTGCCGCGGACTAGCTCTCCTGGCGCCGCTTACGCGCACCGGCCTCCGTTTCCCGCAAAGGGCTCTGACGTGCGACCGCCATCACATCCTGCCGAAAAAAGACCCCCTATCCTGTAACAAATCTCCTTATCGATGGCTTTCTTTAAGTAGGAAGCGAGGGTCCCATGGAAGTAACAGTGTCACATGTCGAAGGTGTGCAGTTCGACATTCACGCGCGGTCGCACACTCTTACTTGCGATCAGCCGAAGGACAACGGTGGCGCGGATTGCGGCATGACTCCACCGGAGCTGATGCTGGCGTCGCTCGGCTCGTGTGCTGCTTTTTATGCCGCGCAATATTTGAGGACCCGCAATCTGGCTCAACGCGGAGTGGAAGTGACCGTAAATGCCGACAAGCTGTTGCAGCCGGCGCGGCTTGGCAACTTTCGCGTGCAGGTGACGAGCCCTGTGCCGCTCACTGCCGAGCAGACTGAAGCGATGATGCGCTCGGTGCACCATTGCCTGATTCATAACACGCTGATGTCTCCGCCCCAGGTGACGATCGAGATCGAAGCCGGCGTCCTGAAGCAGTAGTTCGATCCTGGCCATTAGCCCGTTGGCCCCGCCGGTCTGGATGGCTCGGCCGCGCACCGATTGCCGCGCCGCAACTGCGATCGCACGCGGCTTGAGCGCGGCTGAACGGCGAATCTTCGCCGCGTCCCGCATGATAAACTGCCCCCATGTCAGGATCGTTCGCCGCTTCCCTGCCCTACCGGCGCGCTCCCCTCGCCTTCGGCCTCTGCCTCTTGGCATTTCTCTTTTCAATTGAGGCCAAAACGGCGTGGTACGGGCCGTTCGCCGGGTTCGGCAGCAGTGTCCGCGAGGCGAAAGCTCTGCCCATGGCCACGCCCGAGGTAGTGGAACACGGAGTTCCCGCGCCCGATCCCGCACATCCGCGTCTCACGTTTGCCATTCTTCCGGCTGCCGCCGTCATCTCGCTGGCGGCAGCGCGTTTGCCGGTGGGAGGCGAGATCGTTCGCAACCGGCTTCCACTCTACACATCTGCTTTTTTCTCTCCTAATAATTTCTTCCGTCCTCCCCCTGCTTGCTGACATTTCCCGAGCCTTGCTTTTGATCGCATGTAGATTTCCCCCAGGTAACATTTCCGCCTATGGCCTGGTGGCCAGCGAGGATGTCCGCGATGTCTCTGCCGTCATTTTTCAAGTGGCCGCCGTTTACTTTTCTGCTTTTGTTTGCTGCGGTAGGCATCGGCTGCCATAAGTCCCCGTCCTCCGTCCAAGCCGATATTCTTCCCGTTGCGCCGGTGGTGATGCCGCAGCGGGCCGCGCTCTCAAACCGGCTTGAGGTTGCAGGCGAGTTGCTGCCTTACCAGGAGGTGGAGCTTCACGCCAAGGTGTCAGGTTATATCCGGAACATCTATGTCGATATTGGCGACCGGGTGCGCAAGGGCCAAGTGCTTGCGGACCTGGAGATTCCCGAACTGGTGGCGCAGGTCGATGAAGCGCAGTCCACGGTGCAGCGAAGCCAGCAGGATATTCTGCGCGCGAAAAGCGCAGTTGCGCGCGCCGAGGCCGATCATTCCGCCTTGCATGCGGCGTATCAGCGCCTGAAACAGGCGGCTGCCGCTCGTCCCGGCCTGATCGCGCAGCAGGAACTGGATGACGCGCAGGCAAAAGACTCCGCATCCGAGGCACAGGTGGATGTGGCAAAGGCCGATTTCTCGGCGATGCAGGAGGAGCTGGGCGCGGCCAAGGCCAATCATGAGCACTACGCTTCGCTGGCCAACTATGCGCACATCACCGCGCCTTATGCCGGCGTTGTCACATGGCGCTATTCCGACACCGGCGCGTTGGTTCAGGCAGGAACATCGAGCGCGGGCGCGCAGCCCGTGGTCAAGCTGGCGCAGACCGACATCCTGCGTCTTCGTGTTCCCGTTCCCGACACGCTCGCAGGCTATGTGCGCATCGGCACCCCAGCACAGATTCGCATTGAATCCACGGGCCAGCAACTCACGGGCAAAGTGGTGCGCGCAACGGGTGAACTCGATCTGGCGACGCGCACGCTGCAGGTGGAAATCGATCTCAACAACACCGGCAACATGCTCGACCCCGGCATGTATGCCGATGTGTCTCTGGATCTTCAGCGCAGCGGTACCGCGCTGACCGTGCCCATCCAGGCCGTCGATCGCAGTGGCGGGCGGCCCGCGGTGCTGGTTGTAGATAACCAGGGCCGCATCGAAAGACGCGAGGTGATACTGGGCCTCGAAAGTCCCAGCAGGGTGGAAGTTCTGTCAGGGCTCACGGACAGCGACCGCGTGGTGGCGGCAAATCTTGCTTCGTTCACTTCCGGCGAGGCAGTGCACCCGCAGACGGTGGAGCTGCCCCAGTACAACCCGAACGGCGGAAGCGGGGAGGACTAGGCATGTCGCGATTCGCCCTCCGCTATCCGTTCTTCATCCTCATGGCGTGCCTGTTCATCGCCGTGGTCGGCACGGTCACCGTGGCGCGCATGCCTGTCGATCTTTTTCCCGAGATCAGAATCCCCGTCGTTGTGGTGGCGACGTTTTACAGCGGAATGCCTCCAGAGCAGATTGAGACCCACATCACCGATCCATTTGAGCGCTTCTTTACGCTGGGCAGCGGCATCGACCACATGGAATCGCGATCGATGACCGGCGTGAGCCTGATCAAGGTCTATTTCCAACCCGGCACCGATCCAGACGCCGCCGTCACCTCGATTGCCAACCTGGCCATGGCACAGCTGCGGCGCCTGCCGCCAGGCACGCTGCCACCTGTCGTGCTGAGGTTCGACGCCTCAAGCCTGCCCGTTTGCTACGTCACCCTGAAAGGCAAGGGGCTGAACGAAACGCAACTGCACGATCTGGGTCAGTACGCGGTGCGCGAGCAGATTGCCAACGTCCCCGGAGCGTCGGTTCCTCCGCCTTTCGGCGGCAAATACCGGCAGATTCAGGTTTATGTGGATCCAGTAAAGCTGGAGGCACACGAACTGAGCCCCATGGACGTGGTGCGGACCGTGAATGAGGCCAACCAGATCCTGCCCTCCGGCGACGTGCGAATCGGGCCTGAGGATTACAACATCTATGCCGACTCGCAGATGCCGACTGTGAACGATATCGACAGGCTTCCCTTGAGATCTGTCGGCAATGGGCAGCTTCTGATCTCCGACGTTGGCTATGCCAAAGACGACTCCGCGATCCAGACCAACATGGTTCGCGTTGACGGCCAGCCCTCGGTTTATCTTCCCATTCTCAAGCAGAGCGGCGGCAGCAACACGATCGCAGTGGTCAACGGCATTCGCGCGGACCTCAAAAACCTTTTCGACGTTCCCAAGTCGCTGGTGGCCACGGTGATCTTCGACCAGTCCGTCTTCGTCAAGACAGCCATTGCCAACCTGGGCAGCGAAGGCGGCATCGGCGTCATTCTCACCGCGGTCATGATTCTCATCTTCCTGGGCAACATGCGCGCCACGGTGGCCGTCCTGCTGTCAATTCCGCTCTCGGCTTTGGCGGCATTTATCATCCTCAACTCCATGGGGGCGACCATCAACGCCATGGTGCTGGGGGGCCTTGCCCTGGCCTTTTCGCGCCTCATCGACAACTCCGTCGTCGTCCTTGAAAACATCTTCCGTCATCTTGAAATGGGCGAGCCACCGGACGAGGCCGCCGAAAAGGGCGGGCGCGAGATGGCGCTCCCCGTGATGGCAGCGACCTTCACGACATCCATTGTTTTCTTTCCCGTTGTCTTTCTCTATGGTGTCAGCCGGTTTCTATTCACGGCCATGGCACTCTCAGTGGTGCTGTCGCTGTTCGCGTCTTATGCCGTGGCCATGACCGTGGTTCCGCTTTTTTGCGCGCGCTTCATCCGCAACCTCCATCACGAGGCGGGGCATCACAAAGGCAACAACCGATTCCAGAGATTTGTGCTCTGGTTCAATCGCCACTATGACAGGACACTGATGCGCTACGACATCGCTGTGCGCAAGAGCCTGCTGCGGCCGGCGGCGACTGTGGCAGGCGTCACAGGAGCGTTCCTGCTCAGCCTGTGTCTCTTTCCCCTGCTGGGGACATCCTTCTTTCCACGCACCGATGCCGGACAGTTTGTGATCAATGTGAAAGCGCCCAGCGGCTCGCGGCTTGAAGTCACCAACCAGTACATCGCAAGAGTCGAGCAGGACGTTCGCTCTGTGATTCCACCCAGGGACCTGCGCATGATTGTGTCGAACATCGGCATCACGTCGGGATTCGAGTCGATCTACACCACCAATTCCGGCGAAAACACCGCTTTTGTCAACGTGGCTCTGAGCAAGGGGCACAGCAAGAGCAGTTTCGCTTACATGGATCTGGTGCGCGCGAAGCTGCACAGCGATTTGCCGGAGCTTTCCGCCTACTTCCAAAGCGGCAGCCTGGTGGATGCGGTGGTGAATCTCGGTCTTCCCGCGCCCATCGACGTCCAGGTTGAGGGAAGCGACATGAACGAGGCCTACGCCACCGCCAGCAATCTTGCCGCGCAGATACGCAAGTTGAAGGGCGTGAGTGATGTTCTCATTCCGCAGGATCTTGATTATCCCGGCCTTGAGGTCGACGTGAACCGCGAGATGGCGGGGCGTCTCGGACTGAATTCGAACGAGATCGTGGACAACGTGATCACCGCTCTTGATTCGAACGGCATGATCGCCCCGAGCTATTACGTCGACCCCAGGACCGGCAACAACTATCTTGAGACCGTTCAGTTTCCCCCGGCCGACATCAAATCCCTCACCGACCTCAAGGAGATTCCACTACATTCTCCCGATGGAAAAGCGGTAACCAATCTGGGCGCGGTGACGGATATCCATCCGATCAACACGCCCACCGAAGTGGACCACTACCAGATTGAGCGCGTCATCGACGTATACGTCTCGCCCTTGAGTGAGAATCTGGGCGGTCTGGCCAAAGGGGTCGACCGCATCATCGCCAACACCAAAATACCTGAGAATCTCCGCGTCACGCTGCGCGGATCGGTAAACGGCATGAGAAAGTCGTTCACCAGTTTCGGCCTCGGACTCATCTTGTCGGTCATCCTGGTCTACCTGATCCTGATGGCACAGTTCGCTTCGTTCAAAGATCCGTTCATTATCCTGCTGGCCATTCCGCCGGGCGTTATGGGCGTCATCCTCACGCTTCTCCTCACCAATACAACACTGAACGTGATGTCGCTGATGGGCGTGATTATGATGACCGGAATCGTGGTGTCAAATTCGATTCTGATCGTCGACGTCACCCGCATCCTGCGCGGCCAGGGAATGCCCATCGACGAAGCCGTCTCCATGGCCTGCCGGCTCAGGCTGCGCCCCATCCTGATGACGTCTCTGGCCACGATCCTGGGAATGCTGCCCATGGCGTTCACGCTCGAGGAAGGCAGCGAGTTCTACGCTCCGTTGGCCCGCGCTGTCATCGGCGGACTCAGCGTATCGGTGATTCTCACCATCTTCATCGTGCCGGCCGCCTACCTCATCGTGCATCGCAAACGGGCCGAGCAGACGGAAGGAGAACACGCATGAGTTGCGTCATTGAGAGACCGGTTGCGCTGGTCCTGCTGGCGGCCGCGTGCATCACCGCCGTCGCACAGCAGAGCGCCTCGCCCGCTGCGCCGGCCCCGCAGCCGCCCATGCGGCTGACAGTTGCCGACGCCGAGCAAATCGCGATCCGCAACAACCCCAACGTCAGCGTGGCGCGGCTGCTGGCGCTGGCGCAGGCGCAAGTAACGCGCGAAGTGCGATCGGTGGAAATGCCGATGGCGGCCGCGAACCTAACGGCCGCGGACGCGCACGACGGCACGCGCATTACGGCCGGATTCCTGAACAATCCGATTGTCTACAACCGGGCGGCAGGCGGGCTGACCGTGACCCAGCTGATCACCGACTTCGGGCGCACGCACAACCTGGTGCTCAGCGCGCAATCGAACGCCAAGGCCCAGCTTGAAAGCGAGCGCGCCACGGAATTGGACATCACGTTGACCGTGGATCAGGCGTTCTACCGGGCGCTGACCGCGCAAGCCGTGCTCAAGGTGGCGGAGGAAACCGTTACGGAGCGGCAAGCCACTGTGGACCAGGTGGGCGCACTCACCAAGGCGAAGATTCGCTCCGAACTCGACCTGAGCTTTGCCGATGTGCAGCTTTCGCAGGCCAAGCTGCTGCTGCTAGACGCCCAGAACAACGCGCAGGCCGCCACGGCCGTGTTGAACGACGTGCTCGGCTCGGAACAGAATCAGCAGTACTCGCTGGTCGACGAGACCAGCGGCGATCCGACGCCCGCGCCCGATGATGCCGAAGCACTGGTGAATAGCGCATTCACCGCGCGTCCTGACCTGGCGTCTCTCAACGACAAACTCCTCGCCGCCCGCCACTACTCGACCGCCGAGCGCGACCTGTGGTTGCCTGCGGTCTCTGCCATGGGTGCCGTGGGCGGCACGCCGGTACGCTCAGACCAGATCCTCTCCTCGTGGTACGGGGCGGCGGGCGCCAATATCAACATTCCGGTGTTTAACGGATTCCTCTTTAACGCCGAATCGAAGGAAGCGAAGCTTCGCGCCCAGGCGGCACAAGAGGATGTGCGCAATCTGCGCGACGCGATCGCTCGCGACGTGCGCACGGCGGTGCTGAATGCGCAGACGGCCTACCAGCGCATCGCGGTGACCCAGCAGCTTCTCGATCAGGCCAACTTCGCGCTCGACCTGGCCTCGGCGCGATACAAGATCGGGTTGAGCGGCATCGTGGAGATCAGCGAGGCGCAGCTCAACCAGACGCAGGCCAAAATCGCCAACACCAATGCGCGCTACGCGTATCAGTCGGCGCTGGCCGAGGTGCGGTACCAGATTGGGCAGTAAGGCAGGAAGTTGAGATTAGGGAATAGGGAATAGGGAATAAGGATTAGCCAGGAGGGAATAGAAAGACTTTATAACGGGAGATCGCGTCTCGCTTTCAAGGCTTTCATCGCTGACGATTCATCGTCATCAATAAGCGACAGCCCGGGGTTGTTTTCTATTCCCTATTCCCTATTCCCTGTCTTTATGAGATGCGCACGCTTTTCCCGCGCGAGAGGACCGAGGCCTTGCGCCGGTCCTTTGAGGCGTGGTCGATCTGCTTCCAGAAGCCGATGAAATAATCGACCGCCGAAATCGTCGAGACCAACGCGGCAAAGTAGATCGCGGCGATGGCGTACCAATTCACCGGGATGGAGATGACTCCGATCTCCCAGTGATCCCAACGGTGAGCAAGGACGGCTGAAACGACAGAGACGATCTGCACGACGGTCTTCAACTTGCCCAGCTCGCTGGCCGTGATGGTGAACCCTTCAGACGAAGCAATGGAGCGCAGGCCGGAGATGAGAAACTCCCGGCCGATGATTATCACCACAATCCAAACTTTGACGACCTGCGGGTTGTAAGCCAGCAGGGCCACGAAGGCCGCGGTGACCATAATCTTGTCGGCCAGCGGGTCAAGCAGCATGCCGATGGTGGTGATCTGGCCGCGCTTGCGCGCGAGATAGCCATCCAGCCCATCGGTGATGGAAGCCAGCACAAAGAGAATCGACGCGAGAATCTCCTGCGTTCCGCTCGAACCCCGCCACGGGAAATGCGGCGACAGGATCCAGAGGAAGAGTGGGATCATGACGATCCGCGTCATGGTGATGGAGTTGGGCAGATTCACTGTAAATCCTTTTAAATCAATGCACGATTTTCCGAGCCATCGGCTCGATCACGAAATGCTGAAAATCTGCTGAAGTCAAATAATATCCGTATGCCGACAACCGAAGTTGCTACCACAACTATAAGCATGTTTGCCCGACACTCGCCAGAGTGCCCGCAGTGGGACAATCCTCAATGGAAGCGGTGTCGCTGTCGGAACCGAGCTGTTGCCCAAAGTACTGATGGAATGCCGGTCACCCGTCCGGAATGCGAAAACATTCTCATTTACCATAACTTCCTGTGCGTATGCGCCGATTCGCGCTAGGATGAGTTCGACCCTCTTTTGTACATTGCAGTGAACGATCACGCCAGAAGTCTCATTACCGCACCGACGGCACTGATCCACCGGAGGCTCTGGGTCGTTCTCTGCGCGGTGGTTGTGCTGGCTGCCATGTTTGTTTTGCCGCGGCTGGCAGGCGTTGCCGACGGCCGTATGCCGGAATTCCGCTTCCATGCACGCTCGGCGGCCAGGCCGGCCAGCCCTACCCTGAGCCAGACGTCGCTGGCCTGGACTGACACCTTCAAGGACGGCACGCCCGACTTTCTGCGCCTCTCCGATCCTGCCGATCAGGCGACCTTCCGGCGCTGGTTTACGCTCATTGCGGAATATCAGACCATTCGCCCCAAAGCGGAAGTTCCCGCGGAGATCACCGACTGCGCCAGCCTGCTCCGCTACTCCTATCGCGAGACACTCAGGCGGCACGATGCAGGGTGGTTTGTGATCAGCGGTATCGAAGTCCAAACTCCGCCGGGCGAAATTCGCGCGTGGAGTTACCCGTATTCGCCACTGGGCACGGCGCTTTTCCGCGTAAAGCCGGGCGCATTTGCGCCGAACGATCTGAGCGACGGCGCATTTGCGCAGTTCGCCGACGCCAAAACGCTGGTGGAGCGCAACGCGTACCTCGTGAGCCGCGATGTGCGCGCGGCGCTGCCCGGCGACCTGCTCTTTTACCGGCAGTTCGGCCAGTCATCGCCGTGGCACTCGATGATTGTGACGCGCAGCGGCGCCGCAGCCGAGGTTGTCTACGACACCGGACCGGATCACGGTCAGTCACCCCACGGACGAAGACCTGTCCGTGGGGGCCCCGGCCAACCCGGTGAAATCCGCCGCGTTCTTCTCTCCGAGCTTCTCGACCACCCCCAGCCGCAATGGCGGCCGCTGGCCGGCAATCCCAACTTTCTCGGCGTCTACCGCTGGAACATTCTGCGAGGAACCCCATGATTTACCGGAATTCGATCTTCGGGAAATCGACGCTCTATACCGCTCTGTTTGCGCTGCTTTCGGCCGTGCCCGCAGCGCATGCCACCAGCAACGATGCGCCGCGCTCGTTTTCGCTATCGACGACACGCACATTTGCGCCGGGCGATAGCGTCAAGATCCAGCTTTTCGCGCGCAACGTGCCGGAGTTGGAGTTTCGCGTGTACAAGGTGCGCGATGCGGAGAAGTTTTTCGGTGGACTCAACGATCCGCACAGCTTCGGTGTGAAGAACTACTCGCCGACGGAACAGATCGATCAGCGCACGTGGCTCGAGCGGATTCACGATTACAAAGCGCATCTCTGGTGGCTGATCCGGAGCTTTTTCCGCGGCCAGTTTACCGACGAGGCGCGAGACAGCTTTCGTGAGGGACAGGGCAAGCTGGGCAAACGCAGCCAGGTAGTGGGGGCATCGCAGTTCGCGAGGATTCCCCTGCTGAACGAAAGCCAACTGGTGGCGCGCTGGAAGCTCGTGGTGCCGCCGGCACTGGTGAGTGAGACGCAGCAGTTGCCTATCGACGGACTGGACGCGGGCGTGTACCTGATTGAGGCCACGGATGGAACGTACAAGGCGTACACGGTGGCCATTGTGACCCGGATTGCGGTAGTGGAGCGGACGGTGGGCGGAAAGGCCTTCATCTACGTGGCCGACCGCAAGACCGGCGCGCCTGTTGACCAAGCGGACGTGGTGCTGTGGGGCGATCAAAAGCTGCAGTCGTCCGGCAAGACGGGCAGCGACGGCTTGGCATCGCTCACGATGACGGTGCGCGGCGGAGCGCAGGGAGCGCAGCCGGAGAATGTGTGGATCATGGCGCGCCATGGAGCCGACGCCGCGTTGGTGACGCCGTGGGGCTACGGATTCGGCGCGCATAACCAGCAGCAGGAGCGCGACTTCATCTATACGGACCGGCCGGTTTACCGGCCCGGCCACACCGTGCACATCAAAGCCATCGTGCGCAAGGAACGGAACGACAACCTGGTGCTACCCGATGAACGCACGCTCACGCTGCGCGTGTCGGGACCCGACAACAAGGTGGTATTCAACAAGGAACTGCCGGTTTCGGCGCACGGAACGGTGGCGGCGGACTTCGACCTTGCCTCGGATGCGGCGCTGGGTTATTACAGCATCGATTTCAGCGGGAAAGCCAGTTCTGACGAATCCGAGGACGAGGGCGGCAGCGGCAGCTTTTACGTCGAAGACTACAAGAAGCCGGAGTACCAGGTAACGGTGAAGCCCACTGCGCCGCGCGTGCTTCAGGGCAACACGATTCAGGCCACGATTGAGGCGAGGTATTTCTTTGGCGAGCCGGTTGCAGGAGCCAAGGTGACGTATGTCGTGCACACCTCAGAGCATTGGTGGGACGACAACGAGGACGACGAGAACGCGGAAGGCGGAGAGGCCGCTGTCGATGAAGAGGATTACTCGTATGGCGAGACCGAGCAGCAGGAGCACCAAGGCGTGCTGGACGCGAATGGCCGCCTGACGGTGACGCTGCCTACGGCTGTCGATGACAAGCACAACGACATGGACTATCGCATTGAGGCGCGTGTAACCGACGCAGCCAACCGCGAGGTCAGCGGCCACTCCACGGTGCTGGCGACTTATGGATCGTTCCGCGTGAGCGTGGAACCGGTGAGCTACGTGGTCGAGAACGGCAAGCCGGCGCGCGTGAAAGTCACTGCGCAGGATTACGACTCGAAGCCGATCCAGACACCGGTGCACATCGCCGCCGTGCTGCGGTGGGATGCGACGAATCACCAGCGCTCGCAAACGGAGGTGGCGAGCAAGGATGCCGCGACCGGCGCCGATGGAACTGTGCTGGTGGATCTGCCCGTGGGCGGGAGCGGAGATTTTGAGATTACGGCCAGCGCACAGACACCCGAGAACCGGACGGTCGAGGGTAAGACCTGGGTGTGGATCTGGAACGGCCCGGGCGCGTACTACCAGGAAAACGCGCAGGCGCAGATTGTGGCCGACAAGAAGAGCTACCAGGTGGGCGACACCGCGCACTTGCTGCTCATCACCGGCCTGGAAGAATCATGGGCGGTGGTGACGACCGAAGGCAACAGCGTGCAATCGCAGCAGGTAATCCATATCAAAGGGACCAGCACTGCGTTCGATGTGCCGATCACGCAACAAGCGCAGCCGAACCTGGTTGTCTCCGCGATCATCGTTCACGACGACCAACTGATGACCGCGCAAAAGAGTTTGAAGGTTCCGCTGACAGAACGAACGCTGACGATTACCGCGACGCCGGCCAAGAACCAATACGAGCCCGGGGACAAGGCCAGCTTCGACGTGAAAGCCGTCGATTCTGGTGGCAAACCGGTGCAGGCCGACCTGAGTTTCGGCGTGGTGGATGAGGCGCTCTACTCGGTGCGGCCGGATACGACGGGCGACATCGTGACTTCGTTCTATCCCAAGCGCGACGTGTATCTGGAGCCGCAAACTTCGTTCGAGTTTTATTTCGAAGGAGAAGCGGGAACCAAGAGCCCGATGCTGGCCGGATTGGCCGGGCTCTACCATCCGCGCATGGCGCAGGTGAAACCGGGATCGGACCTTGTGGTGCCGAAGGTGCGCAAGGCGTTTCCCGACACGGCCTATTGGAATCCCGATGTGCGTACGGGAGCGGATGGGCACGCGCGCATCGAATTCAACTTCCCTGATGCGTTGACCACGTGGCGCACCACAGTCCGCGCCATGACGGACGACGGCAAAGCCGGCGGCGCGGTGACGCGCGTTCTGGTGCGCAAGAACCTGATTGTGCGCCTGGCCGCGCCGCGCTTCTTCCGCCAGGGCGACGAGACTGTGCTGCGCGTGATTGCGCACAACTACCTGGAGACATTGAAGGACGTGACCTTCGCGCTCGACGTGAGCGGGGTGGACGTCGTGAGCGGGCAAACACAGAAGGTGAACATTCCCGCCAAGGGCGAGAGCTACGTGGATTGGCGGGTGAAGGCGCGCGCGACGGGCAACGCAACGTTCACGGCCAAGGCGCTGACCAACGAGGAGTCGGACGCACTCGAAATGACGCTGCCGATTCTGGCGTACGGCGTGAAGCAAAGGGCTGCCGGCGTGGGCATTGTCTTTTCCGGGACGGGGCAGAATAAGTGGCCGTACAACTATCCGCCGGGAACGGATGTGAACTCGCGGGGATTGACGATCTCCATTGCGCCGTCGGTGGCGGGCACCGTGTTTGACGCGCTCGATTACCTGACGAGCTACCCGTGGGGCTGCACCGAACAGACGATGTCGAGCTTCCTGCCCGATGTGATTGTCGCGCAAGCCGTTGACAAGCTGCATCTGAAGTCGCCCATCGATCGCAAGACGCTGGACGACATGACGGAGGCGGGGCTTGAGCGGCTCTACAGCTTCCAGCACGACGACGGCGGCTGGGGCTGGTGGCCCGACGACCAAAGCATGGTCTTCATGACCGCGTATGTGGTGAGCGGGCTCGGACAGGCGCAAAGTGCCGGCTACAAAGTGGACGGCGACCGCGCTAATAAGGCCAGGAATTGGCTGGCTGCAACGCTGGCAGCGCATCCCGACATGATTCCCGACCTGCGGGCGTACGCCGTCTATGCGCTGGCCACAACCGGCACGGCCCCGAAGGATGCCGTGGAAAAAACCTGGTCGGACCGGGGCAAGCTGAGCGACGAGGGGCTGGCGCTGGCCGGGCTGGCGCTGGCGGCGGCCAATGATGGCCGCGCCAAGCAGGCGGCAGATCTGCTCGGGAAGAAGGCGCACGCAACGGACGTCGATGCGTACTGGGTGGGCACGTACGACGGTTTGCTCGACTTCTGGGACAATACCTCACCGGAGACGACAGCCTTCGCGCTCAAGTTACTGCTGGTGGAGGATCGCTCGAGCGGACTGATGCCGAAAGCGGCGCGCTGGCTCGCCGAACATCGCGATGGCGACTACTGGTACTCGACCAAGCAGACATCGATGGTGATCCAGGGACTGACCGATTACCTGGCGTTGAGCGGCGAACTCGCCAACACGTCCGACGTGGAGGTGCTGGTGAACGGCACAAGCGTGGGCAAGAGGCATTTCGGTCCCGAGGATGCGTTTGCCGTGCCCTGGCAAATCAAGATTCCCGCGGCGCAGGCGGGGAACGGCGGGCAAGTGACCATTCGCAAAAGCGGCAACGGCATCACGTACTGGTCGGCCGAAAGCAATTGGTACTCCGCCGACCGCAAGAACTTCCAGCAGGGCCAGCTTGCGCTCAACATCACGCGCGATTACTACCTGCTCGAGAAACGGCAGGACAAGCCGGCCGACCCGATTACCTACGACCTGGTTCCATTGAAAGGCCCGGTGCACGTGGGCGATATTGTGGCGGTTCGGCTGGCGCTGAGCGGGACAAGTTGGAAGTATCTGCTGGCCGAGGATCCGATTCCGGCAGGGACGGAATTCCTGCCAGAGAGCGGGCTCTACAAGATCAACAACAAGCCGGATTGGTGGGCCGACCGGTTCACGCGCAAGGAATTCCACGATGATCGGGCGGCATTCTTCAACACCGACTTTTCCGGCCGTCGCGAGTACGTTTACCTGTTGAAGGCCGACAATCCCGGCAAATTCCAGATCAGCCCGGCCGATGCCGGGCCCATGTACCAGCCAGGGATTGAGACCACCACCGATCCCGCTACGATGGAGGTGCAACCGTGAGCGATGTTGCAGCCATGAGCACTTGGAACGATTTGCTGCGCCGCCTGCGCACGAGCCTGGGATGGGTTGCAGCCCAATTCTGGGGGACACTGCTGATCGTGCTGGCAGGAGTGGGGTGGACGCGCGTACCCGAAAAGCACGCATGGCAGGTGGGGCTGACGTTGCTGCTGCCGCTGGTGATGCTGGCCGCGATGCTCGTGCTCGAGGCGGGGACCATGCGCGGCTTTCTTCAAATAAAAGAGCGCCGAGTGCGGTTCGCGTCGGGCGCACTCACGCTTCTGGTTTCGATCGCGGTGGTCTGGATTGCGTGGGTCATCCTGGACTGGTGCGGCGATCAGATTCCCCTTTGGGCAGGTTATCTGAATTCGCGAGTCTCGGCGCACGCGCGAGCCACCGTCTTCACCTACCAGCACATTGCAACGTGGCTCAGCATCCTGGTGTGGGTGGGGCGCTGGATTGTGGTGCCGGCCAAGGTGATTCCGCATGCGCTGGCTTCGGCGCAGTGGGGATGGCGGCTGCCGTGGCGAAAACTGCTGCGCATGCTGCTCAACTGGCGGTGGTGGCTCGCGGCGGTGATTGCAGCGCTGGTAGGCGTACTGCTACCCAGCTATTTCTTCCACGGCGAGCCACACGGAACGCCGGCGCACCAGGTATGGGCGGTGATCCTGAAAGTGGCCGGAGTGTATCTGCTGGCCGCGGCATGTTGGATTCTGCTGCTGGCGTGGGCGGCGGTGCTGCTTGCGCGCCAATCTGAGCCTGCCAAAGATGCGCTCGACGAGGATCTTCTCCACCGGTTTTACGAAGGACGCAGATGGATTGCGGGAATCGCTGTCTGGACGTTGATCGGTTTTCTGCTGACGCCCCTGATGAACCATCTGCCGGAAAGCATCAGAACAAGCATCTGGTACGAATGGTCATCCGCAATTGTTATGCTCGTTTCCTTGCTGTTCTTGCAGGCGGCGCTTTGGCGCGGCATGATCGGGCGCGGCGAGAAGCGTGTATGGCTGCTCTGGGGCCTTCTTATGATGGCGGCATGGGCGCTGCCGGGCCTGGCATTCGCGATTCTTTTGAGTGTGTATCATTGCCCGGATTATCTCGTGGCGCTTTGTTGGGTTTTCGTCCCCGGCGCCTTGATCCCATTCGCTGCAGCCTCGGCGCAATGGGGGCCGCGTTTGCCGTGGCGGAGAGTCCTCAGAGTTTTCACCGACTGGCGCTGGTGGCTCGGCGTGCTTGCGGCGGTGATCGCCGGAGCGGCGATTCCAACTGTGCTGATGTCGGCCTCCACAGGGTCGGCGGATTCGGCGCAGGGCGATCTCTTGTTGTTGAGGACAGTTCTATCTGCTGTTCTTTTGTGTGGCAGCTGGGTTGCGTTGTCAGGTTGGGTCGTTGTGCTGTTATTCCGCACTCGTTCCGAAGCGGCCCATCCTGCCGACGATTCGCTCGTGCCGGCTCCTGTTGGTTCCGGTCCGCTCGGCGAGGATTCCGTCAAGCTACCGCTGCCGGAGAACGGGAATGACGCTGGTGGGAACATCTGAATGCAACCATTCCAGCACCTGAGCGTGGCCGTAATGCGCGAGGAGCTGTGCGGCGTACCACGTAGCGGCGCGATGAGCGGCTTCTGACTCGGCTTCGCTTGTGGCGTGCTCGAGAGCGGCGTCGATTTCGTCGATTGTGAGCTTGGGCCTGGCTGAGGGCGTCTTTGCCGGGCTGGTTTCGCTCCATGCTTCGACCAATCCCTCACGCAGCCAGAGCGGAGCCTTCGGCGAAGCCTTACGCTCCACCAGCGCATGCAGAAACTCGTGGCGCATGGTATCGACCAGGAGGTGCCGCGCCGCCAAAGTGCGCAAGGGCTGTGTGCCGATCCAATCGCCTTCCGCAAAGGCCGCCACCCAACCCTCGGCCAGCGTCGCCTCGCGAAATGCCGGCGTGGATGGAAATGCGCGCACCGTGAAAGGCCTGGTTGCATTCAACCCTGAGCGGCCAGACGCCTCAGCCCGCGCGTGCTCCATTTCCGGCAGATACGCCGCATCGGCTCCATCGAGCGACTCCAGCGTGAAGCCGTTGCCAGCGAAGCTTCTCCATGCCTGCCCCGTGGCCTCATCGGCAGGTTGCGCGCCAGGAAAATACTGTTCCAGGATCTCCTGCTCCGTTCGCCCCTCTGAGGCCATTGCTGCCGCGCCCTTCTGGCAAAGCCCCACGCCGTGGCCCCATCCCCGCCCGTGAAACAGAAAGCGATCGCCCTGCTGGCTCACTTCAAACCACGTGCTGGGGATGCGATTCCATCCCAGGGCCTTGCCTGCCGCCAGCCGGAACGCTTCGGCTGGAACCTCAGTCCCGTCCAGTCGCAGCGTAATCGCTCGGCCCGACTCGCTTCTTCGCGAGACCGTCAGTTGTCGCCAGCCCGGCGGGGCAACACCGCCCGCAACCAGAGCAGCCGTCAACTCGGCGCGTGAGGCCTCCGACGCCCACTCGCTGCCGGCTCCTCCTGCGCAATAAGAATCGGGACGCGAGGGGAGATAGGGAACTGCTTTTGCCCCGGGCCAAATCTCTTCCGGCGATGCCGTGTGCCCGCCGCAATCCTTGCTGAAATAGGCCACCGCCCGCTGCCCGCGATACCAGAGCGTCTCGCCGGCTGTGGCCAGTGTGGCGGCGTGGGCGGCTGCGCGGCGCGTGCCGTTGCCGCTCCAGTGCAGGAGCTGGCAGTGCGTTGAATCGCACAGGTCATAATCCGCGTGGCCGTGATTCTCGTTGAGTGCAAACGTCCGCGCCACAATCGCCAGAGCCTTCAGCGACTCCAGGCTGTCCGCGGGACCGCTCTCGCTTGCCACCACTCGCTCCACATAACTCTCCACGGGCAGCGTTACTACAATGATCAGAACCCCCGCCTTCGCGGATATCGTCACAGGATTCTCGAGCGCGACGCTCTCACCGTGAGCCGTGAGCTTTACTGCGCCGACGAGCCAAAGGTGATCCGCGTGTCTTTTTCTGCCGTCTGCGGTGAACATCACAGCATCGCCTTCGGCGCGAACATCCGCCAAGTCAGCCAGCGTGAGGGTTGCGCATTGCGCGCAACTTCGCAACGTGACTGTTCCCGCCGGCTGGGCCGGCGCCAACACAACCTCCCGGTCGTGCCAAAGTGTCCACATGCCCACCCTCAGTGCCGTTCGCCACTGCGGCGCGGCGCTGGCTGCATTTGCTCCTGGCGGTGCAACGCGCATGCCTCCCAATGCGAGCCCAACTCCGGCCAGCAAGCTCAACGCCACGCCCACGGACGAACTTGTGCTCATGGTCTCTCCGCTGGCGCATGTTTCAGCAACTCGCCTGCCACACGCGCCGCATCCGCTCCGCGGCCAGAGGGCACATACACAACCACTACTGCTTGCGGCTTTTCCGCCGGCGCCATGCCGGCGAACCATCCGTGAGTCCTGCTTGTGTCCACACCCTCTGCCGTGCCCGTCTTTCCCGTCACACGCACGCCGCCCTGGCTCGCCTCGCTCGCCATGCCGAAGCGGGCCGAGTCTTCGAGTCCCGCTCGCACAACGTCTGTTGCTCCAGAGTCAGGATGACTGGCAAACTCCAACACCAGCCAGCGATAGGCCGCGGCCAGCTCAAGTGGCGTCACGCGCACACCCTCCACACCTAATAAGGCCAGCTGCGCATCGTCGACATTGCGCGGCGCGCGAAACTCTGCGGTTGCCTCCGCGTGCACAAGACCCGTCGTGTCCAGCATGCCGGTAGGCCGCAGCAGCCGTTCCAGTTCGCCTGGTTCCAGCGTGCGCGCCATCTCGGCAAAGTAGCTGTTGCACGACCACGCCAGAGCCTCGCGGGCATTGAATGGCGGCGCCTTTGGGTGTGAGCATGCCAGCCGGTGGCCGGCCACTACAAGCAGGCCATCACAAGCCACCCGCCGCTCAGGGTTCCAATGCCCCGCAGACAAAAGTCCATAGAGCACCAGCGGCTTGAGTGTCGAGCCCGGGGCTGCCAGTGTGCGCGCCGCTTCGCTCAGCCGGTGCGAGGCCAACAGCCTACTGGTCGCGACATCGAGTACAACGATCCTCGCTTCGGGAGCCAATCGCGCCGCATGCTCTACGGCGTTCTGCCAATCGTGCGCTCCCTGCGTTTCTCCGGTTGCGGCCAGCGCTCCGAATACCGCTGTAACGACCATCGATCGGAGGATTTTCGGCATACAAGAAGTATGAGGCACTTGAGCGTGGAATGACTGGCAGTGATTTGAGAGATGTTCTTGCTGAACGAAACAGGAGAACATGAAGAACCATAAGGCTCCGACATGGCGTTGTACGCTTTGTGAAAACCCATATCGCTTCCTATGCGCTCGCATAGCGTTTTGCTCCTGGATCCTCGACATAAGCGGATGTTGAGCGGTGAGAAGCTGACATACGGCCGATCCATCGGCCTCAGAGACGGCCAATTCGCAACAAGGAGAGCCATGGCGATCGAACTCCATAGCATCGGTCATGAATTCGTTTAGTTGTCATGGCTCTCTATATACGATTGCCCTTAAGAAGTTCATCCACCCGCATACGAGCGAATGAACTTCACCAGCGCGGCCGCAGGTATGTGCCAGGTCACTTGCCGGCCGGAGATGGCGGAGGGATCTGCGTTTCGCTGCTGTGCGGGTTCATCTTGTTGATGAGGGAGTCATCGGCGGCCTGGGTAATGTTCCTGGCCTTGCCAAACTCAGCTTCGGCCTCCTCTCTCTTACCCATCGCCCGGTAGAGCCGCCCGAGGCGCCAGTGCACATTCACGTCGTTGGGCGCGAGTTTTTCGGCAGCGGCCAGCTCCCGCAGAGCATCATCCTGACGCCCGGCATCGGCATCGATGACTCCCAGGTCAAGATGCGCCAATTCAATCCCTGGGTTCACCTGAATGGCCTTCTCCAGCAGCGGCTGCGCGAGCATCGGGTGGGTCAACACCAAATCACAATCGCCCAGATAGGCCATGGCCTGGGCGTGGTTAGGGTTCAAGTCCAGTTCGGCCTGGAACTCAACGAGCGCTTCCGGATACTTCTTGTGCGTCCAGAACAGGTATCCGAGTCCGAAATGGACATCCGGTTCCTTTGGGTTCGCTGCGGCTGCAGCCCGGAACATCTTGATTGCGCCATCGCCGTCCTTCATCTCATCGAGAGCTTCGCCGGCAAGCATGTCCGCTTCGGCGGATTCGGCGTTCAACGCGAGAATCCGGTGGTATACGTCCATCACGTAGTTGAACTGCTCCGACCAGAGATAGCTGTGCGCCAGAGCCAGCAGCAGCGACAGGTTATTCGGGTCGCGCTCCGAGGCGCTCTTCAGATACGGCGCCGCCTTGGAATACTCGGCCAGTCCGTAGTGCGCCATGCCGACCAGGATAGTCAGGCGCAGATTGTCCGGCGAGGATTCGGGTGTCTGTTTCAGCAGAGGCTCGAACTCTTGAATCGCGCCCTTCAGGTCGCCGCCCTTGAAAAGCGTAAGTCCCAGATTCAGATGCAGAGCTGGAATGCTGGGGCCGATCGCCAAAGCCTTCCGATAGTCGGCCGCGGCTTCTTTGTAGTGCGCTTGCCGCGCTTCGAGGAGTCCAAGATGTGCATAGGGTTCCGGATTGGAAGGACGAGCCTTCAGGATCGCGCGCCAAGCCTCCTCGGCCTCCACATCCTTGCCCTGCCGCTCCAGCAGCAGCGCCTTCTCCCGCGGCCCATCCGGCGGGGCAGACCTTTGTCCGTGCATCGCCGCCGCCAACACCACGATCGTCCCTATTTGAATGGCCCGCCTCACCCGGTCGCATCCCCTCCACTTTCCATTGTCTCTCTCCGGCCCGCCAAGCAGTTTGCACCAAAGAAAAAGGCGCGGCAGGCTAAGCCCGCCGCGCCCGGTTGAAAGGTTGAAGTTAGAAGGTGAACTTGCCGGCCAGTTGCAGGTTGCGTGGATCCTGCGTGCCATTAAGCGCGCCTGACGTCGTGTTCACGCTGTTGAACTCAGTGTGGTTCAGCGTGTTAAACGACTCGAACTTAATTTGGAAGCTGGCGCTCTCGTAGATCTGGAAGGTTTTGTAGAGAGACGTCGTGAGGTTGAAGCGGCCGGGCAATACCAGGGCGTCCTTGTTCCAGTTACCGAAGCCCAGGTTAGTTCCGCCCGCCCAGACAGGCTTGATATTGTTATCGATCCGGCTTGTGTCGAACCAAGCAGACACCGTCTTGGGGTAGTGCAGCTTGCCGCCGGGGGTCATATTCGGATGGTTAGTGTAGCCGCCGCCCAAGCCGACTGGATCAACGCTGGAGTTCAAGTTGACCTGTTGAGGTATGCCGGTCACCTTGGTCAATGTTCCCGCAATCTGCCATCCGCCGGCGATGGACTTTACCAGTCCCTGGCTGTGGTTGAAGATGGGCAGGTTGTAGACGTAGTTGGCGTTGAACATTTGACGGCGATCGTACGATCCCGAACCCTTGTCATACTTGATATACCAGGGGTTATCGACGTTGTTGCGATCCTGAGACTGGATGTCGATTTGATGCGAGTAGGTGTAATCGAGCTCGCTGCTCAGGCCCCAGCGGTTCTGGATGCGAACAGCCGTCTGGAGGCCGTTATAGGTGCCGGTGGCGACGTTTTCATCCTGTGAGATGCCCGCGTAGCCCGGATAGGAACGGTAGGCGTTCTGACTGCCGAGGTTGTTGAAAGCTGTCGCAGCGTCCGAACCGTATTTACCGTTTCCGTCACCAGATACCTGGCGGGCGTCAACGCACGTTGCCGAAGGAATTGTGCACGGGCCTGGCTGCGCTCCGGAGGCAATATTCACCAGGCCAATGTTGGTTGGCAAGCTGTTGAGCGCGTTGTTGACAATGTTCTGATGCCATTGGATGTTGCCAACGTACTGGCCAATCCAGATGACCGAGGGTGTGATCTCGCGCTGCACGCCCAGGCTGAACATGGCCACGGCGGGAGCTCTGAAAGTCTGGGCAAGGCTATCGCCGCCGCCCGCAAAGATCAGAGACGTAGGCGCGATCACATTGCCGGTGCTCCAGTTCTTCCCAGGCTGGCTGAAGTAGGGGTTGCTGATGTTGAGCGAAGGATCGAAGGGCGCGCTGGTGGCCACGCCGAAGATGTCGTTGCCCTGCAAGCGCTCGAAGAAGGTTCCAAAGCCGCCGCGGAGAACGGTCCTGCCATTTCCGGTGAGATCTTCGGAGAACCCGATGCGAGGTTGAAGTGTCTTGTAGTCGTTGGTGACAACGCCCACCGGGTAGCCATTTACGCCGGCAAGGTTGGTGCCGTTGATGTACGCGGGTATCCCTTGGTAGGTATACAGAGTCGGGCTGGCCGAGTTGATGGTGCCGTCTGCGTTCCAGATCGGAGCAGAGCCCGCGCCTGTCTGGTAAGTGCTCTGATTGAAGTTGCCGAGGAGGTTCTGGCGCTCCCAGGCATGCGGCAGGGCGTCATAGCGGAGGCCCAACTGCACGCTCAAGCGAGGCGTAATGTGCCAGTTGTCCATGGCATAGACCGAAGGAGTCTGGTTGGCGTAGTGGCGAATCGGCGCGGACTGAGTCTGGGAGTAGCTGCCGGGCAAGCCCAGAAGCACATCCATGAGGGTGTCGCCCGACAACTGGCCCCAGTTGTAGCTGCCCTGAGCATCGCCGTAGAGCATCTGGTTCTTCGTGTAGCGGTTGTAGCTGAAACCAAACTTGAACTGATGCTTGCCTGTGCTGTAGGAGACGTCCACCTTGGGAGAATAGTCCTGGGCCGCATTATGATAGGGCTCGGTCGCAGTGTCTTCCGATTTTCCCAGGGTGCTGCCGAAGTTCATGCCGGGCCAGATCTTCCGGCCGATGGTATAAGCCGTTACAACCGGTTGAACGGTCCAGGTAGTCGGCAGGAAGGTGTTCTTGCTAGGCACGATGTCTGCGCCGTTGCCGTCATAGTTCATGCTGACTTCCAGCAGCAGGTTGGGCCTGATGGCGCCGGTCAACTTGGCGGTAGCGCTATGGGCCGGCGAGGCGAGAATGCTGGTGAGGGTGTTGTAATTGCATCCGCACCAGCCCAGTTCAGGCTGGCCGTAGTTCTGATTCTGATGGTCGCCGATGTAGTGAACTAGGAGCGCCCACTTGTCGTTGAAGTTGTAATCGCCGCGCACGACGGTGTCTTCCACACTTTGCGGAAGCGGTACGCTGGCCACGTTATAGTCCGTGCTTCCAACGTTCGCCTTGGGAAGAATGCCCGAAGTGAGGTAAATAACCCCGTTGGGATCGAACAGCGACTGAGGAATCACGCCGCTCGGGAATGGCTGCCCAGGAACCAGACCCAGTGGCTTTAACTTGTTGAGGTAGTAGTCCGAGGTGAGCGGGACGTTTGGAACTACCAGGCCGGTAATCTTCTGAGCAGCAGCGTACGTGGGGAGCACATACGGAAGACCGGTTACCCCGCCGACGGTCTTAATGTTGGCGGAACTGGGAATATCCAATGGGTCGATCGTTTGGTTGTTGCTGCTAGCCACGGCGGACGTCTTGCGCCACTCCTGGTTGAAGAAGAAGAAGCCCTTGTTCTTGTTGGTGTTATAGACACCCGGAATGTAGATCGGGCCGCCTACATTGAAGCCGTAGATGTTGTAATGCGTTGCCGGCCTGGGATTGTTGGCGCCGTTGTACTTGTTGAAGAAGGCGTTGGCGTTGTAGGCGGTGGCGCGATTAAACTCCCATGCCGCGCCGTGGAAGCTCCTCGTGCCGCTCTTCAGCGACATGCTGATGGTAGCGCCGGAAGAGATGCCGTAGTCGGGAGGATAGTTGGAGGTCATCATCTGGAACTCAGCGATGGCGTCCTGTGAAGGCTGAATCTGCGTGCCGCCGCCGCCGCCGCGGTCAGCCGACTCGCCGCCGTCGATCAGCCAGATATTGTGGGCCTCGCGCAGGCCGTTGAATTCGATACTGAAGTTGGCGCCGAACGCTCCGAGGGAGTTGCTGTCCGGAAGCTGAGAGCTGACGCCCATGCCAAGAGCCGCCAGATTCACTATGTTGCGGTTCTCGGTGGCGAGGGAGGTGATATCTTCTGCGGTGATCAGGGTGCTGACCACGTTGGAGTCAGTCTGAACGGTGAGGGCATCGCCTTGCACCGTGACCGTAGTGGTCTCGGCGCCGATGGTCAGCCTGACGTCAACGCGGAACGTTCCCGAGACGTTGACCACGATGCCGTTTTGCGTGAACGCCTTGAAGCCCCTGGCCGTGACCGTCAGGTTGTAATTGGCAGGGTTCAATCCGGCAAAGTCGTACAAGCCGGTGGACCCGCTGGTGGTCGCGCGCGTATAGGCTGTGGCCGGATCGGTGAGCACGACGCTCGCCCCCGGAATCACCGCCCCGGTGGTATCAGTAACGATGCCCGTTAACTCTGAGTTGGCCTGCGCAAAAGCACCCACGCGGGTCAACGTCAAGAGTAGAAAGAGCGCGCAGGTTGCGGAAACCCAGCGCCACAATGAATGCCCGGCGCGTGTGCCCCGCTTTTGGTATTGCGGACTCCGATGCGTCATACTTTTCCTCCTCAGGTTACTTTCGAGGTGCGCAGCTAAGACCGAGGGGCTGCACCCCTTCTTCAGCAGAATTCGGATTGTGGTCTTCTACCTCGCAACTCGAAGCGTTGATGTCAGCGGCGGCAGATGCTCAACGGCTCATACCAAGAAGAGCGATCGTGCTGCCCGGCATAGGTCCACGCCAGATTGAAGCCGACGTACAACCACCGCTGATTCGCGCCTGCAACACTAAATGGATTGAGTACAGGCATTCGAATTTGCGTGCGATGATTGTGGCCAACAAGTTATGCCACCTTCAGCGGCTTGTCAAGCATTTTTTGGCTGAAATTAAACGTTTAAGTTGAGCCGGAAAAGCTTTTCTCTCCCGACGCATTCCTGTTAACGTTCCCATCCTTTAGATTGAGGCGATTTTCCGCTCTTTGGTGGTGATTGATGTCGCTGGTTCCGATCTGTTTCAGTCGAGGGAGATGTGATTTGGATCACAAGGGCAGAACGGAATCTGTCGGAAATTCGCAGGAGCTTTGTGCAGAGGTGTACCGGAGAATCGGACTCAAGCCGGATGCGCGGGACGCTCGGTCGGCGGTGGTTGCGTTTCAACGAAGGAACAAGATTCGAACCCGGTCAGCGCGGCGCCGAGGGAACGAACTCATGTGAGAGTCTCGCAACGCTATGCATGGTTTTTTAAGAAGCGTTGCCGTGCGGTGGGGTAGGGGCTACCGACGACTCCGCACAGGGCTTGCCGCTACACAATGCGCCTGTGATCCCTTGGCCTTCGGTGACGGTGTAGATGCGATCCACGGCAGGCAAGTGCAGCGTTTCCTTTTTTCCCGAGGACCAGTGAATCTCTGCTGTTCCGGCATCAATCGCATCTCCAAGACCGAAGTGAACGCGAAAGTCGTTGGAAGACAGGTAGCTGCCGCCGCTCAAAACGTCGCTCCGCTGGCGCATCCCGTTCGCGGTCAGATACACGGTCGCACCGACCGCATCGCGCGGGCTCTTGGGTCCGCCAACGAGTTTCAGTTCGACCCAGTGATGATGGTCGGGATTCACGTTGCGCAACAGGATTGGAAGCCCATCCATGCTGTTGATAATTACGTCGATCTTGCCGTCGTTAAAGATGTCGCCGAACGCCGCGCCGCGGCCGACGGTGACCACCGCGAGTCCGGTCCCTTCTACTGCGGGCATCAGTTCGAATTTGCCGTTCCTCAGGTTGCGATAGAGCAGCGGCCGCTGTGCGTAGCTTTCTCCCCACTCCGGATGATTGTCCACTTCGGGATAGACATGACCGTTGATAATCACAAGATCCTTCCACCCGTCGTTGTCGTAATCGAGAAATCCATCGGCGAAGCTGACAAACGGGATCGAGGACTGTGCGATTCCAGCCTGGAAGCTGACATCGGTGAAGAATCCTGTTCCGTCATTCTGGAAGAGGACGTTGTAATCGTCAGCAAAGTCAGTATTCACGATGGAGAGATGTCCGTTGTTTTCGTAGTCGCCGGCGGCAATTCCCATGTTGGCGATCTCGCGGCCATCCTTATTGAGCGCGTAGCCGCTTTCGTAGCTCTGGTCTTCGAATGTGCCGTCACCCTTGTTGATGTAGAGATAGTTCGGCGTGGAGTCGTTCGCTACAAGCAGGTCGGGCTTGCCGTCGTTGTTGACGTCGGCAAACAACACACCCAGCCCGTAGTATCCGTTCGGATCGTCGACGCCCGCCTTCTTGCTCACGTCGGTAAAGGTTCCGTCTCCGTTGTTGTGAAAGAGATGGTCGTGCTCTCCGTTGAGACCGCGCGGCCCGCACATCACCGCAACACCGCGAAACTGGCAGAAAGCGAAGCCCACCGCTTTTGTCCCGGAAAGCGGCGGGTTCGCCAGGTCGATTTTCGCGTACCCGTCTACGAAAAGATCCAGGCGCCCATCACCGTCGTAGTCGCCGAAGGTCGCGCCTGTGGACCAGGTTCCGATCGCCACGCCTGCAGTGTCGGCAACATCGGTAAAGGTCCCGTCATGGTTATTGCGGTAGAGGCGGTTCTTTCCGAAGTTTGTGACGTAGAGATCGGGCCAGCCATCGTTGTCGTAGTCGCCGACCGCGCAACCGTAGCCCCATCGATCGTTGGCCACGCCTGCTTTTTGAGTCACATCGGTAAAAGTTCCGTCGTGATTGTTGTGAAAGAGGGCCGCGTGCGGCGGAATGGCTTTCCCCTCGAGTGCATCGTAGGTCGATCCGTTCACGAGGTAGATGTCGAGCCAGCCGTCATCGTCATAATCGATCAGGCAGACTCCGGGTCCCTTGGCTTCGACGATGACGCGTTTTTCGGGCGTTCCGGCTTTGTGCCGCCAGCTCGTAAGCCCGGCCGCCTGGGCCACGTCCTGGAAGATGATCGGGCCGGTCTTTACGAACCCTCCGGCTGTGATTGGCCGATGCTGGCTATCAAACTCAGCTTCCTGCGGGCCGGCGTTGGCCATGCCACCCTGCGACCGCTGCGCTGGTTGGCCTTGTTGCTGGCCACTCGATTGGGAGGGCGGGTTACCCATCGTCGCCGGCTCCTGGGCACAGATTCCCGATGCTGCAAGGGCAAGAAGCAAGAGAAGAACGATCATTCGAGTCCCCTCCGGCGGCTGGTCCGCCGTGCAAGGCCACATTGCATGCAAGGCCGCCGGCTCACATTGAGTGTTGCTCAACAGTCTACCGGCAAATTGCTTCTTGTGCACCGAACCGTCCGCGCTGATTCTCGCCCGGGGCAGGCGTATCAATCGCCCGAAGATGGCACAGAACCATAGCAGACGCAGTGCTCTCCGCATTCCGACGCGGCAGGCGTTTTGCCGTTGCTTCGTTCTGCCGCCGTGCAATATGTAAGCTTCGCTTTTCCTTACAACTCGATAAGGGCCCTCAACTTGGAACACGTGTGAACCGAAAGGAGTTCCGCCGTGCGCATTTCCTTTCGTGTTGCGGCAGTTTCATGCGCTCTTCTTCGTTCCGGCTGCTCGGACGTTCCGTCTATTGCACTGACCCGGATGGTCCGAGCTGCCGCATCCTTGCCAAGGGAATCTGTGCGGTTCACGAAGTGAAACGGGGACGATTGCGGAGGGCAGAAGGCTATGCTAGGTTGATATAGGACCAAATCAGTCGTATATCGGGAATTCCCCCTGAAAGGCTTTCTGGCCTTGCTTTACAGGGTCCCGCAGCGGCAGGAAAGTAGGCCGCGCGGCCCGCAGGGAAACAAGCGGCGGTCCTGGTGAACGTCTTTTGGCGAGGCATCGCCAGGACCGCACAACCGGCAACTCGTGAGCTGACGGCCTCCTAAGCATAACGGAAACCTCGGCCACCATTCCATCTCCGAGAGGGGTTTGATGGCTCAGACGCAGCATCGATATTTCGCATTCTTCAGCTGGCAGCAGGATCGCGGGCCACACGGCGCGGCCTGGCTCGCACCATTTCTCCATTCCCTGCTTTCAAACACCACGCTGCGGCTAAGCGCTTTGTCGCTTTGCGTCCTGCTAGTGTGCACGGCGAAGCCGCTCACGGCCCACGCGCAGGAGCCTCCTTATTTCGTCACCTACTCTGAGGTACTGGAGGAGCCGGGCAATCTCGAGATCGCGCAGAAGGGAACGACGGGTGCGCCGAAGGACTCGAATGGCTTTTACAGCGCAACGCTGGAGCTGGAGTACGGCGCGAAAGCCTGGTGGACCACCGAGCTCTACCTGCAAGGGCAGGCCACGGCGAACGATTCCACCGTCTTCAACGGGTTTCGCTGGGAGAATCGCTTCCGCATGCTGCCCACCGAGCACTGGATCAACACGGTGCTCTACGTGGAGTACGAGGACGTGAACGGCGCCGACAAGAGCGTTCTTGAGGTCACTGGGCACGACAGCATCGAAGATTTTCAGGGCAGAAACGCCGAAAACCACGGCGACATCTCGCGGACGATGGAGGGCAAGGTGATCCTCTCGAGCAATCCGAAGGGCTGGAATGTTTCGGAAAATTGGATCATGGAAAAGAACATGATGGGCGGGGCTTGGGAGTTCGGCTATGCAGCGGGCGCGAGCCGCCCCTTCGCGCTTGCGGGCAGCGGCCGAGCCTGCACGTTCTGCCGCCAGAATTTTTCGGCCGGCGCGGAGGTGTACGGAGGCCTGGCAACAGTGCACGACTTCGGCCTCCACGACACGTCGCAATACACGGGTCCGACGGTTCAATTCGATGTGCCCCGCGGGCCAACGTTCCTCTTCTCGCCGCAGTTCGGCCTGAACAGCGATAGCGCAAGAGTGTTATGGCGGCTGAAGATTTCGTGCGAGATTCAGCAGTTCCGCGATCTCTTTTCAAAGAAGGAGGCAGAATGAGAGCGCCGAGGACTGCCTGCCTTATCTTTGCTCTCTTATCGGTTTTTGTCTTGGCGCTGGTGGCCGCGGAGAGCTCGTGGCAACGCAGGGTTCCCGATGCGGACCGGCGCCGCGCAAATCCCTACGCGGGCCAGCCGGAAGCCATTGCCGCCGGCCGGATTCTGTTCGAGGATAACTGCGCAAAGTGCCACGGCAGCGATGCGGAGGGGCGCCACGGGCGGCCCAGCCTGCGCAGCGAACACGTCGCGCACGCCACCGACGGCGAGCTGGCGTGGCTGCTGCGCAATGGAAGCCTGCGCAAAGGCATGCCCACCTGGAGTTCGCTGCCCGAGCCGGAGCGGTGGCAGCTCATTGCATTCATCCGCAGCCTGCCGCGGGATTCCGCTATACAAGCTGCCGCTCCCCAGGCCCGCTGATACTCCTGGAGTGAGACGCCTTAACGGGCCTTATTTCTTGGGCTTCGCTGTGGCCATGGGGAATGTCGAAACCAGGTATTCCCCTTGGTCGCTGTCGATTGGAACGAATTCAAGCAACTCGACCGAATCCGATAAAACCAGCCGCGTCCGGAAGTAGTACGACTTGCCTGCTTCGGCGGCAAAGTGTGCCAGCTCCACACGCTGGGCAACCTGGGCAACCTGGGCAGCGAACGAAGACTGCAAGGTGGCGCAGAGATGGTGCTCGCCCGGCGCAACGGAAAATGCAAACCACGAATCACCATGACCTGCGCCAGCCCACGAACCATCGACGCCGTATTTTACGCCGCCTGCCGGGGGCCCGAAGCGAATGCCCGCGTCGTTGATGAAGTAGACTTGCGCCATTCCCGATTGTGGAATGAGCGGCCCGTGTTGCGAATCGTCGAGCTTGACCTTGAAGTTTGTCGTTTGCGGCCCGCAGGCGGCGGCAAACCGCAATCCAGGCGGTGTTTGTCCCAGTCGGACTTTCTGTTGCGCAAACGCAGAGACGGCAAAGCAAAGAAATACAACAGCGGCTTTCATGATCGTGCTCCTTGTGGGCTATTCGCTAATCAAACTGGATGCACGCCTGATGAGTTTGGTTGTTGCGCAAAAGATTGGTGGGAGAAGCTGTGCGCCTCTCCCGCCGGTTGTTCCTGCCGTTCGATATGCTACGCGTAAAACCCGCGCTGCTTGATGGTGTACGCCACGCGATCAATCGCCAGCATGTAGGCCGCGATGCGATTGTTCACGTCGTGCGCATCGGCATAGCGAACCACGTCGTCGAAGCTGTCGCGCAGGATGGTCTCCAACTGCTCGTTCACTTGCGACTCTTTCCAGAAGTATCCCTGCCGGTCCTGCACCCATTCGAAATAGCTGGCCGTGACGCCGCCCGCGTTGGCCAGGATGTCGGGCACGATGAAAATGCGCTTCTCGGCCAGAATCTCGTCGGCCACGGCGGTGGTGGGGCCGTTCGCGCCCTCCACCACAATGCGCGCCTTCACCTTGTCGGCGTTGCGGCTGGTGATCACATTCTCGGTGGCCGCGGGAATCAGAATCTCGCAATCCGCCACCAGAAGCTCTTCGCTGGGCATGGCCTCGGCGCCGCGGAATCCGAGAATCGTGTTGTTGCGGTACTTGTACTCGAGTAGCTGGTGAATATCGATGCCGCCGGAGTTGTATAACCCGCCGTCGCGCTCGGCGATGCCGATGATTTTGTATCCCTGCTCCTGCATCAACTGCGCGGCGTTCGATCCCACGTTGCCGAACCCCTGGATGATGACCCTGCAGCCCTCGATATCCATATTGAGGTGGCGGAGGCTTTCGTTGCAGACCACCGCCACGCCGCGGCCCGTGGCCTCGATGCGCCCATGCGAGCCGCCGATGTTCAACGGCTTTCCGGTCACGACGCTGGTGACCGTCTGGCGCATGTGCATGGAGTAGGTGTCCATGATCCACGCCATGGTCTGCTCATTGGTGTTTACGTCGGGCGCGGGAACGTCCTTCTCCGGCCCGATGAACTCGATGATCTCCGACGTGTAGCGGCGCGTCATGCGCTCCAACTCGCCCTTGCTCATGTTGCGCGGCTCGCAGATGACGCCGCCCTTGGCTCCGCCGAAGGGAATATTCACCACCGCGCACTTCCACGTCATCCAACTGGCCAGCGCGCGCACTTCGTCCAGCGTTACATCGGGCGCGTAGCGGATGCCGCCTTTGCACGGCCCGCGCGCCATGGAGTGCTGCACGCGGAAGCCGGTGAACATGTCGATCATGCCGTTGTCGAGGGCCACGGGAAAGTGAACAATCACCTCCCGCGACGGCGAGCGCAGCACCTTCCACAGTCCTTCATCGAGATTCAGCTTGCGCGCGGCGAAATCGAAGCGCGCGCTTTGCGCCTCCCAGGGATTGATCTCCTGGTCCAGCGTGACGCTGGTATTTCCGGTTGCCATATCTGGTCTCCATCTCCCGCCGCTCTTCCGGCCCTCGGGATTCGGAATCAAGTTCCGTTTCTCAAGAATAAAGGCGAGTCAGCAATTCCTACGGATTTTTCGCGTCCGTCTCCCGTCGTTTGCGCGCCTGATTCTCTCTTCGCGCGGGTGGTTGGGCGCACTCGCACAGGCGAAATTGCCCAAACCTCAGTGAGTCTAGGCCACCCAAGGTTTCCCGTCAAGCAGTGCCGACACAGCTCTGGCGGCAGCTCCCGCTGTGCTCTCGCGCCCCCAAAGACCCTTCTAATGTGGAACTCGCGCTCCACCGGCCCAAACGCACCAACAGTTACACTTAGGGAGTGAAAGCCTCTTCCCGCTCAGCCCATCCTGACCGCAAGGAGTTCCTGGCCCTGGCGCGGACGCACACGCTGGTGCCCGTGTGTCGCACCCTGATGGCCGACCTGGAGACGCCGGTCTCGGCCTTTCTGCGCGCGGCGTGGCCGGAGCGCGAATGTTTTCTTCTGGAGTCGGTTGAAGGCGGCGAGCAGGTGGGGCGCTACACCTTCATCGGGCTCAGTCCGTTCAAGAGAATCGTGGCGCGCGGCCGCGAGATCACCATCACCGAGGGCCGCAGGACGACACACATCGAGGGCGACATCTTCGTCGTGCTGCGCGACGCGCTCGGCGGGCACAAGCCGGCGCGGATCCAGGGGCTGCCGCCGTTCACTGCGGGAGCCGTCGGATTTTTTGCCTACGACGCGGTGCGGCAGATCGAGCGGCTCCCTGCCCTTGCGAAGGACGAGCTGCGCATCCCCGACGCCTGCCTGCTCTTTTTCGACGAGGTGCTGGCCTTCGATCACGTGCGCAAGGAGATCATGCTCGTGGTGACTGCGGATGTTCGAAAAGACAAGGCAGCCGCCGCGTATGGCCGCGCAGTGAAGCGGCTGGACCGGCTGGAGAAGCGGCTCTCGCAGCCTCTGCCCGATCTCGACCGCAAGCGGCCGCGCACGTCGTCGAAGCTCGAAGTCAGGCACCGCACAGCGAAGAAGGATTTCCTGGCAGCCGTCGAGCGCATCAAGGAGTACATCCGCGCGGGCGACGCCTTCCAGGTGGTCGTTTCGCAGCGCCTCGACGTCGATCCCGGCGTCGATAGCTTCCAGGTGTATCGCGCGCTGCGCACCGTCAACCCCAGCCCCTACATGTTCTTTCTTCGCTTCGCGCCGGAGGGGCCGCTGGGTGCGGGAGCGACGGCGTCCGGGCCGGGCAACTCGTCCAAAAAGTTAAAAGGCTCGGAGAGCCCCGCGCCGATTGAACTCGCCGGCTCATCACCGGAGCTGCTGGTGCGCGTGAACAAGGGCGTGGTCGAATATCGGCCCATTGCGGGCTCGCGCCCCCGCGGCGCAACCGAGGCCAAAGACGAGGCCCTGGCCGAGGAGATGCTGCACGACGAAAAGGAGCGAGCCGAGCACGTAATGCTCGTCGACCTGGGCCGCAACGACGTGGGGCGGGTGAGCAAATTCGGCAGCGTGAAGGTCGATAAGCTGATGTTTGTTGAGCGCTACAGCCACATCATGCATATCGTGAGCTCGATCGAGGGCAAGCTTCGGCCCGATCTAACAGCGGTAGACGCTCTCCGCGCATGCTTCCCTGCCGGAACGCTCTCCGGCGCGCCCAAAGTCCGCGCCATGGAGATTATCGAAGAACTCGAGCCGGCGCGACGCGGCACCTACGGCGGCGCGGTTCTCTATGCCGATTTTTCTGGCAATCTCGACTCGTGCATCGCCATCCGCTCCATGCTATCGATCGGCGGCAAGGGCTCGGTGCAGGCGGGCGCAGGCATCGTCGCCGATTCCGTGCCCGAGCTCGAGCATCAGGAGTCGCTCAACAAAGCCCAAGCCGTCATCCGCGCCATCGAGCGGGCGCGACAAATGTAAAAAGCAGGGATCAGGGATCAGGGGTCGGAGGTCAGCTTTCTGTTCACGCGGTCCCTCGGTGCCCTGTTCCCTGCCCCTTCCGATTGCCCATGATCCGGAAATCTTTGAGCAGCGTGGGCGGCGCGTGCGTCGTTAGGAAAAGTCGTTGCATGCAGGAGGGGATATGGGGAAAGTGTGGAGATGTGGGAGAAATGGACTCGCTGTCATTGGGCTTTTGGCTCTGGGCTTCTGGCTCGGAGCGGGCCGGACGGTGAAGGCATCTAGCTACGAATCGGGCGGAGGCAATGTCGAGTTTCAACTCACCGGAATCAATCCGACAAGTTCGCTGCTGGTTTACCAGCCGGGAACGAAAACCGTCTACGTCTATCAGGGCGCTACAACGGGGAATTCGGCGTTGCAATGCAGCTTCATGTTCCAGCTCGACAAGCCGGGCCAAGTCATCCGGCGCATTCCCTGCGGTGTGCAACAGTTGAACCCGTAACAAATCACTCCGCGCCGAAGACGCGCTTGAAGAACCGTCCCACGCGGCGAAAGAAGCCCGGCTTCTTCTTGGGGGCGGGGACGTTTGCCGGCGGAGCCGCCGGAGCCGCGGCTGCCGGCAAGGCTGCCGGCTGAGGCGCGCGCGTCGTGCCGCTCACTGAGAACGTCTCCGTTGCATTGGGCACGCTGGCAGGCGCGGCAATTGCTACCGGGGCCTGCTTCGAAGCCGGCGCCATCCCCTCGCTTGCGGCGAGCGGGAACTCGTTGCCCTCTGACTTCGACGGCGGAGGGCAGCCGCACGGTTCCTTTTCCTGGTCCACTACCGTCTGCAGACTGCCATGCTCGAACATCACGCGCTGGCCCGGCTGCACGCGATAAAGGCCGCCCTCAAACACACTCGTCACCACGACGTACGGCGCGTTGGCTCCGGCGTTGTCGACACACGTATCGCCGTTCTCGCCCAGCCGCACCCTCACGTCGGCTGCGTTGGGGCCGCCGATCATGATGCGAAAGTACGGCGTGAGAAGCGTGTCGGCATTGCGCGCCCGGGCATCGCTTGCGGCCAGGCTCATCTCCACTGCGCCGTGGTCGAGTGCAACCAGCAGCCCCGGCACATCGCCCGCCGGGGCGCTTGCATCCGCCGCCAGATTGACACTGCTCGATGCGCAAACGTGCATGGTGCCGCGGTAAGGCAACGTCACCTGGGCCGTGGCGCCGCCGGCGGTGATGGCGCCGCTGCCGGTGATGAACGCCCTGCCGTTCGATGCCTGCATGGGTCCCACCACCGAAAGCGCCGCGCCGGGGATGGACTTGTCGATAGGAACAATCGCCACGGGAAGAGAACCGGATGCAGGAGCAGCGCCTCTAGCCGGCGGTGTGGGCAGCGCCTCTGCTGCGGGCGCCGCACTCGGCGTTGCCGGAGCCGATGCGGCGGGTTGCGTTGCGGGCGCTTGCGCCGGTTGAGCCGGTTGAGACGATTGAGCGCTGACCGGCGGCGCCGTTGCAAACATCGCATACACAGCCAGTGCTGCGATCGGCGTGAGCGCGAGCAACCCATTCGCGCAGCGAGTCACGGCGTTCGGCGTGGCGTGCATCGGCTACATGTCCAGAAAATTGCGGATCATCTGGTGGCCGCCCTCGGTGAGCACGCTCTCGGGATGGAACTGCACGCCCTCGACGGGCAGGCTGCGATGCCGAAGGCCCATGATCACCGTTCCCTTTCCATTCGACTCCGGCGTCCGCGCCGTGACTTCGAGCTCAGCCGGCAGCGAGTCTTGTTCGACAATCAACGAGTGGTAGCGCGTGCAGGTGAGCGGCGTGGGCAGCCCGGCGAAAACGCCCTTGCCGTCGTGCTCCACTTTGCTGGTCTTGCCATGCATGAGCGTGTGCGCACGAACAACCTTGCCGCCGAATGCCTCGCCGATGGCCTGATGCCCGAGGCAGACACCGAGAATCGGAACCTTGCCTGCCATGTGGCGGATGAGCGGCACCAGGATCCCCGCTTCGTGCGGCGTGCACGGCCCCGGCGAAAGCAGAATCCGCTCCGGCTTCATGGCTTCGACCTCTTCAGGCGTCACCTCGTCGTTGCGGCGCACCAACACCTCCGCGCCCAGTTCGCCCAGGTACTGGACCAGGTTGTAGGTGAACGAATCGTAGTTGTCGAGGACGAAGACCATAGTGAACTCCAGTGTAGCGCGTGTGATGCGGCTCCTGAGCTCCGATCGCACTTGAGGGTTGCGCGGGCTCGCGCGCATCTGCAAAACTGGCGTTGGCTAACCGTGATGGTTCTTCACTTCCTTATCCAGGGACGCGTGCAGGGGGTCGGCTTCCGCTGGTATGTGCAGCGAGAAGCAACCGAGCTCGAATTGCGCGGCTGGGTGCGCAACACCGAGGACGGCGACGTGGAAGTGATGGCGGTGGGCGAGCCCCGCGACCTCTCTGAGCTGCGCGCCAGCCTCCGCCGCGGACCGCGCGGCGCACGCGTCGATCGCATCGTGGAGCACAACCTGGCCGAAACCGAAGCCGAAAGCCTTTCCTCGTTCCAGATTGACGGGGCGTGGTGAGATAAGCAGAGACCAGGGATTAGGGAACAGGGAATAGAAAAACGCTGCATTGCCGACCGATGTGGTCCTCAGCTTCTTCCACTCGATTCCACGTGTCCCGATCAGGTTGGCCCTTCATGCCACTCCGCTTCTTACTCGCTACTGGCCACTGGCTATTGGCTACTCCCTATTTCCTATTCCCCATTCCCAATTCTCTATTTCCCAGGTCCTCCTTTCCTGGCCCTCCGGGCTGTAGACTGAAACCTGATCACTGATAACTGAAATCTGAGAACTGGAGTCAAGCACCGCCATGCCGGAAGAAAAGAAGCCCGTGAACATCGAGGAATTGAAGAAGCTTGTCCGCACCGTGCGGGATTTTCCCAAACCGGGGATTCTGTTTTACGACATCACCACGCTGCTGAAGGACAAGACGGGATTTGCGCAGTTGATCGACGCCATGGCGGCGCACTATATCGGGCGCAGCATCGACCTGATTCTGGGCATCGAGGCGCGCGGGTTCATCTTTGGCCCGGCGCTGGCTTATCGTCTCAACGCCGGCTTTGTTCCCGTCCGAAAGCCCAGAAAACTGCCCGCGCCGGTGGCGCGCGTCACCTACGACCTCGAGTACGGCACCGACGCTCTGGAGATCCACATGGATGCGATTGCGCCGGGGCAGAAAGTCGTGCTGGTGGACGACCTGCTCGCCACGGGCGGCACCATGGAAGCGACGATCAAGCTGGTGAAGCAACTGGGCGGCGTCATCGCCGGGCTGGGCTTCGCAGTGGAACTCGATTTCCTGAAAGGGCGCGATCGCTTCACGGAATACGACGTCTTCAGCCTGCTGCACTACGACGAATAGCGCCCTTCCTTTTCCTCTGGCTTAACGCGCTGTGGGAGCGCCAGTGTCTCCATCCGGGTGCTATGATTGGACCTCCAAAAACTCCCTCCAGGAGGAACAATGCCATGAAGACTCGCTTGATTCTCAGAGCTGCGTTGTGCATGCTCGCGGCGGGGTCCATTGTTTCGGCGGCCCAAACGGCGCCGACACAACCCGAAGCCACCCAACCCCACGGCCCCAGCAAGTATCTTTACCTGAGCAACGTATCTATCAAGCCTGGAATGGAAGACTCGTTCATTCAGAACGAAAGCGCTGAGGTCCAGGCCGTGCGCGAAGCCAATTCGCCCATTCACTACTTCGGCATGGTCGGCATTACCGGCGCTCCTCGTGCCCTCTTCTTCGCCGGATTTGACTCCTTTGCCGATCTGCAGAAAAGGCACGAGCAGGAGATGTCGGACGCAAAGCTGCAGGCCACGCTCAAGGCAGACAACGCAGCCGAGGTGCCTTCGCTCGCTGGAGTCATGGGCAGCATTTACATGTACCGCGAAGACCTGAGCCTGAATTCCGCCCTCGACATCTCGCAGCAGCGCTTCTTCGACATCACGCTCTTCCACATCGCCAACGGCCAGTACCAGGACTGGGAGCACTTGGTGAAGCTGTACGCCAAGGCCTACTCGTCCGTGGCCAACGCCCACTGGGCCATGTTCGAGAAAATGTACGGCGAAGACAGCGACAGAACCTTCATTCTGGTCACCCCCATCAAAGCGCTCGGCGAAGAGGACCAGTCAGTGATTGATTCCGACAACCTTCCCAAGACCGTGGGCGCTGACCAGATGCAGATGATGCGCGAGCTGGGCTCGAAAACAGTCGAGTCCGCCGAGTCGGATCTTTTTGCGATTGTCCCGCAGATGAGCTATGTACCCGACTCCTGGCTCAAAGCGTCGCCTGACTTCTGGGGCAAGAAGTAGGCGTGCCTGGCCATCGCACAAAAACCAGGGCCCATCCCTCAACCGGATGGGCCTTCTGATCAGACGACTTAGCGTGATCGATTCGCGCCTCAAAGCATGTCTTCCGGCACGCGCGCTCGCTCCGCCGCCTGGCCCGCCTCGCCCGGCTCCTCCGATAGCATCTGCGCGTCGGCAAAGCGGTAGCCGACATACACATCGGTGAGCAGATAAATCGGCTTCGAAGGATCGTCCTCGATTTTCTTACGCAACTGCCGGACGAAGGTGCGCAAGTACTCGACTTCTTCGCGGAATTCGGCGCCCCACACCGCGGTCAGCAACCTGGCGTAGGTGACCACGCGTCCGGCGCGGCTCATCAGGCAATAGAGGATATCGAACTCCTTACGCGTGAGCTTGATTGGTGCGCCGCGCTTGGTGACCATCCGCTTGGCGGGCTCCAGGCGAATCTCGCCGATCTCGATGGGCGCATCTTCCGGCCGGATCGGTGCGCGCACGCGGCGCACTGCCGAGCGGATCCTCGCGATCAGCTCGCGCGTGCTGAACGGCTTGGTCACGTAGTCGTCGGCGCCCAGTTCTAGCGCCTCCACCTTGTCCTCCTCGTCATCGCGCACGGTCAGCATCAGCACAGGCAGCCGCGGCGCGAATGCGCGAATCCGCTTCAGCGTCTCAATGCCGCCGATGCCCGGCATGTTGATGTCGAGAAGCACGACATCGTAAGGAGCGGAGCGCAGCGCCTGCAGCGCCTCCTCGCCGCGCGAGACATCGGACATCTGGAAGCCAAGCTCCATCAGCGGCGGCCGCAGGGCGCGGCGAATCGCCGGTTCGTCGTCGACCACCAGGATGCGAATCGCAGGCTGTATCATTACGAGCTCTCTTTCTCCGTTGTGAGCGGAATGGCTGCGAAGAACGTGGTGCCTTCTTCTTCGTCGCTTGCCACCCAGACGTACCCGCCGTGAATCTGCGCCGCCCGCCTGGCCACGGAGAGTCCGATTCCCGTTCCGGGGGCCCGGTCCGCGTACGTTGAAGAACGGTAGTAGCGATCGAAGATGCGCTCGCGATCCGCCATGGGAATGACCGGCCCGAAGCTGTGCACGGAAAAGATTACCTCAGGACCAGCAATAAGCGCGCGGATCGTGACGGTCGAGCCGAAGTTGGAGTATTTGCAAGCGTTGTCAATGTACTGGGTGAGGAGCATCATCATCAACTGCTGGTCGCAACTAAGCACCAGATCCTCGTCGTCAATTTCGATGGCTACTTTCATACTCGCCAGGCGGTCCTTGAGCGCGGCCACCACTTCCTCAATCAGCGTTCCTACGCTCACCTTCGAAACGTGGATTGCAACCTCGCCGGCGTCGAGGCGTGCCGTCGTCAGCAGGCGGTTGGTCAATTCTCCCAGCAGCCGCGTCTGCTCGTCGATGAGCCCGACCAGGTCTGCCTGTCCCGCGGAGAGGTGCCCCATTTCACCCAATCCCGTCGCTGCGGCACGAATGGCGGTCAGCGGTGTTTTGTAGGCATGCGCCAGCGAGTCGAGCACCGTGGCGCGGAGTTGCTCGGTGCGGCGTTCAGTCTCGATGCGGCTCTCGTTGGCAAAGGCGCGGTAGCGGTCGAAGGTGATGGCGATCAGCGAGGCAATCGCATTGTTGGTCAGCGGGCCAGTGTCTCCGCGCACCACCAGGCTCCCCACAGGCACGGTCCCGAGGCGTACGACGCGGCGGCCGACACCTGTTTCCGGATCGTCGTCCGAGGTCTCGAAGTAGTACACGTTCTGCGTCATCTCCTGGGGGTCGGTGCTCCAAAAGCCCGCCGTGTAGACGTCGTGAAGGTCGGCGTCGAAGACCGCGACGGCTTCAAGGTTGAAGATTTCATGCACCAGCTCGGCCAGTTGCGGACCGGGCTCCATGTGCAGGTCCATTTGCAGGGTTCGCCGCGTGAATTCGTAGAGGTCTTCCATCTGTCCGCCGCGCGACTCCGCTTCGCGCGCGTGATCCGTCACCCTGGACGAGAGGCGGCTGACCAGGAGCGCCACAAGCACAAACACGATCAATGTGACAGAATTCGCGGGATTGGCCGCCATGGATAATTCCGGATGCCGCGCTGAAAACCAGCTCTGCGCCACCACCGCGGAGAGCGACACAATCGCCGCCTGCCAGAATCCGCAGAGCAAGGCCGTGGGAACCACAATAAGCAGATAAAGCAGCGCCGCGACGGGAAGCAGCCAACTGGAAAAATGCGCCAGCGCAGCCACCAGAATGACCGCAACGATTCCCAGGGCGCACTCCAGCGTGAACAGGATCAGCCGCGCACCGGAGCCGCGCGGCGAGCCGAACAAAAAGACCGAACTGGTTGAGTAGCTCCGAGACAACCGGGCCCTCACTTTCCACTGTGTTGTTCACTGCGGCAAGCTCGAAGGCGCTCAAGAAAAAGAACGGGAAGCCCAGGCGCTTGCACTCCGCCCTCATAGCTTTCCCTGGCGGATCGATCGCGATTCAGCGCGGAATAGCCCTCAATGCGCGGGGTCTGAGCGAGGAAAAGAAGAGTTTATCAGGTTCTTCGCCTCTTCTTCACGGGGTTCAGGCCCACGCACATCGGCCTCCGGGCGCCGTCTGCACGGCGAATTCTCCCAGGGAAAATCCGATATCTCTTTTCAATTCCACGCATAGAGAATCTTTTTGTTATCTTCATAGCTTTTTTATGCTTTGTTTGCGTTACTTGAACCAGGACGTTTCGACCAATCTGCGGCGCCGATCACCTCAACGCGATTGCCGGCCTTCTTCGTTGGCAATCCAAACCTCAGTTGTGCGCAACGCATTGCCGACCTTTGACGCCGGTCTTCGGCGCGGGAGCGGACCTGCATTGTTGCGCCTTGAGCGTCCCCTTTATCTCTCATCATTCACAAATCTTTTCCTGGAGGTATCGTGTCGATGTACTCGAACACAACGGTTATCCTTCGATCGATTGCCGGAGCGTCGTTGGCTATTGCGCTCGCTGCCGGCGCGCAAACAACACCCACCTCGCCCGCCGATTCATCTTCGGCCCAGGCGCCCGCAGCAGCGCCGGCCGCCGCCGCTCCCGCGGCACCCGCACCGCTTTCCACGTTCGTTCTCACGGGTCCGTTGCAGTGGCTGCCCCCAGCCGTTGTGAACCTCGGTCCGTTCGGCAGGGCTTCTGTCAATGGCATCGTAACCGGCTACGCGCGGGGACAGAACAACCCCGTTCCCGGCGACGACACAAAGCAGGCAACTTTGAGCAATGGTGAAATCTACGTGCAAAAGGCGGACGGCACTGTTCAGTACTTCGTTCAGGCTGGCGTCTACACCATGCCGACCCTCGGCACCCCGTTCATGAACGCCCAGGACACCGTCAAAAACTTCTACGGTCCGGTTCCGGTGGCCTTCCTGAAGCTGCAGACAGGAAAAACCACTTCATGGGAAATCGGCTCCCTTCCCACGCTGATGGGCGCTGAGTCCACCTTCACCTACCAGAACTTCGACGTCGAGCGCGGCCTCTTGTGGGCCCAGGAAAACGCCGTCAATCGCGGACTCCAGGTGAACCAGACTCTTGGCAAATATCTCACCGCCTCTTTCAGCTGGAACGACGGCTACTACTCCAACCGCTACTCCTGGCTGAGCGGCTCGTTGACCTTTACCAAAGGCGCCAACACGCTCGTCTACGACGGCATGGGCAACCTCGACGAGACCGCATTCCAGACCTTGGCGACGCCGGTGCAGAACAACAGCGTCATGCACACCGTCATCTACACCTACACCAAGGGCACGTGGATCGCTTCGGCCTATTACCAGTACAGCAACGTCCCCACCGATCTCGCCGTCGGTGTCGTAAAGGGAGCTACGACAAACGGTTTTGCCGCCTACCTGAGCAAGTCCTTCAAGAAAGGCTTCGCGCTTCCAGGCCGCTTTGAATACATCACCCAGTCGGGCTCGATCGGCGGCAGCGACGTCAATCTCCTCGGTTTCGGGCCCGGCAGCTCAGCCATCAGCTACACCGTCACACCCACGTACCAGAAGGGCGGCTTCTACTTCAGAACCGACATTGCCGATGTGCACGCAATGAACTCGACGCCTGGAGATGTTTTCGGCGCTCTTGGAAGAAACGCCGATCAGTTCCGCGCCGCGGGTGAATTCGGATTTATCTTCGGCAACAACATCGATGAGAAATAGTCGGGTAGGTGTGCGGGGTCCGCGGAGCGGCCAGAAAGTGAACGCGTGGCAGGGTGCGGAAGTTGCCGCGCTCAGGTAACCGGGTTCAGGCCGCCCGCGACTTCTCGAGAAACAACTTTTTCGACAAGCTCGCAACGGACGTCGACAACCCGCAAACGCTCACCGTGGCGTTCATCGCCTTCTTCGGGCCGAAGCGATTAGCGGCTTCCCCTTTTTTATTCCATTCTCATGGGGCTTTATATCGTCCTCATGAGGTGACCGATAGACTCGCAACACTCAAAGAAGATCGGGACCGGCCACAGTCAACAACCTGCCGGCAGGTCCCGGCTCAGAGAGCGCCATCACTTCATGGGGCGCATTGAAAATCAGGCGTCCGCAAGCTGAGACGTACTGAACGACAAGTTGCCGAAGATTTCCCGGGGGCCATTCTCCGGGAGCCGCTCAGAACGAAATCCAAATCTCAGGAGAATGCTCATGGCAGAACAAAAAGCACCTCAGATGCAAGCCACGCTCGGCCTCACTGGCTTAACCAGTAACGCCATGGCGCTCATCGCCCCCGGCGCCTTCCTGTGGCTGACCTTCTTCATCCAGGCCACCACGGGCGTTGCAGGCCAGCCTTCCACCGCACCTGACATGTGGATTGGTATCTTCGCCGCGCTGCTGCTGTGTTTGGCCACAGCAGTCGCCTACGCTGAGATTTCCAAGCTTTACCCTGGCACTGGCTCCAGCTACTACTACGCGGAGCAGGCCATGCTCTCAAAGGACAAGGCCTTCAAATACGCCCGCGTCGCCAAGTTCGTTGTCGGCTGGGGCTCCCACCTCTACTACTGGGTCTACCCCGGCGTGATGGTGGCCGTCACCGGCATTTTTGTCGGCTACGTTGTCGGCTTCCTGTATCCGAACTTCATCAGCGGCTCCAACCCCGGGCCGGTGTTCATGGGCCTCATTGCGGTTGTGTTCTCCTTCTTTGTGGCATGGATTGCCTCAAAGGGCGCGGGCGCATCGACGGCCGTCAACATCGCCATCAACATCATTCAAATTTCGGCGCTGGTGGTCTTCAGCGTTTTGGCTCTCGGCTATCGCGCCAACCATCCCAACGGCGCGCCGGCCTTCCAATATGACGGGCAGACGCAGCAGACGTTCACGTATCAGTTCGCCACCAATCCAAAAGACGGCTCGATCATGCGCGACGCCAGCGGCAACCCGCTCCCGCAGGTCGATTCGGCAGGCAAGCCGGTTCCCTACACTGTTTCTTACCCGACCACCGACTCCAGCGGCAACTTTCTTACGCACCCCAACGCCGCCTCTGTCGTGAGCGTGCACAAATTCAGTTGGATGTTCATTCAGGCAACGGTCGCCATCCTCATCCTGGTCGGCTTCGAATCGGTTACCTCGATGGGAGGCGAGGCAAAAAATCCCACCAAGCACATTCCCATCGCCGTCATTGCATCGTTGCTGATCCAGGGGTTGGTCTGCTACTTATTTGAGTACTTCTGTGCCAACTACTTCCTCAACTCGGGGTATACGATGCAAAGCGCGGCCAGCTCAGCCGCGCCCATCGGCGACATGATGATCATTGTCGGCGACGCGCTGCTGGGCCAGGGCCATGGCAGGTACTTCATGCTGGCTGAGGCGTTCACCGTGTTCCTCGCGCTCATCGGCACCACTCTGAGCTGCATGAACACTGGCGCCCGCGTGACCTACGCCATGGGCAAGGACGATGAGGTCCCCGAGCACTTCGGCATCCTGCATGCCGGATCGCTCAGCCCACGCAAGGCGATCTGGACGCTGGCTGTGATCTCCGCAGTCATCGGAGTCGTTGCCGTATCACTGGCCTTTGGCGATGCCGGCGCTCCCACCGATGCTTCGATCTCGGCCCTCCCTCACGGCATCTTCTCGAGCTTCGGTTACACGACGCACGACAAGATGGCTGCGTTGCCCAACTCGCTGCTTGCGTTGACGCTCACATCCAACTTCGGCACGTTCATTCTTTATGGGTTGAGCTGCCTGCTGTGCATCGTCGCTTATTCCGAGCGGCACGATAAGCACGTGATCAAGCACTACCTGATCCCCGGCTTTGGCCTTCTGGCGAACCTGACCTGCATGGCCTTCTATTTGGCCGGGCCGTTCTTTAACCTCGGCACAAAAATGGAACCGCTGACAGCACTGGGCATCTCCGCCGTCTGGGGCCTATATGGCGCGGTCTACTTCATGCGCTCATCCAAGGCCAAAGGCAAAGCGGCGCTGCTCGCAACAAGAGCGCAAGTTTCGTAATCCATCGGTCAACGTTGACACAATCTTTGGGTGGATTCTCTCCCCAGCCTCGTTATGAGAGGCTGGGGAGAGCGAGCCACCCAATCGTCGTTTTCGGGCCCGGCCCTCAAACCCATTCAGGAACAGCAATTCCCCCCGCGCATTTGCGCGAGAACCTCTACGCGGCGGCGCATATGTTGGACGTACAGTTCGGCGAGGCAAGCGACTTTGGCAAAGTCCGTACCAACAACGAGGACGCCATGGGTTCCTTTGTCCCTTCCTCGCGCCAGCAGGCGCGCTCCCACGGCTTTCTTTTTGCAGTCGCGGATGGAGTCGGTGGAATGGACCTGGGCGAGGTCGCCTCAGCCACGGCAATTTCGACGATGACCGAGCAATTCGCCAAGGCGCAATCGGGCTCCATGCTTATCAGCCTGCTTCCCCGCCTGGTTCAACAGGCCAATACCGCCGTACACGATCGCCGGCTCGATCCCGAATATCGCGGCAAGAATATGGCGACTACGCTGGTCGCTTGCGCGTTGCGTTACGACCAGGCCGTAGTCTCGCATGTCGGCGATTCGCGCTGCTACCTGGTGCGCAACGGCCAGGCGCGGCAAGTGACACAGGACCATACGCTGGTGAACGAGCAGCGCAAGATGGGGCTGATCTCCGAAGGCGAGATTCCCTCGTCCGACTCGCGGCACGTTCTCATCCGCTCCATTGGCCCAGAGATGTTTGTGTCCCCCGATACAACGGCGCTCTCAGTACAGCCGGGTGACGTGCTGGTTCTGTCGACCGACGGCCTGCACGACGAGATGAGAGATGGCGAGATCGCCACCATCGCGTCGCAAAAGAAGGATGCCGCCCAGATCGCAAGGGAACTCGTGGCCCGCGCGGTCGAGATCGACGGCGGCGACAATACCACGGCGCAGGTCATCCGCGTGCGCAGTGTCGAGCAGGTCGGCATGTATCGCGGCCGCCCTTACAGGCTGAGGATTTGAAGTTGTCAGCGGTTTGACTGGTGATGTTGTGCCCGCTTTACGTATCTTTTAGAAAATCCTTACTGTCCCGGGGGCCTGCTGCCGATACAGTAGAAAACAGCCCCGATGGAGCGACCCGCACGATGAGTTTTTTCGACATCCTTGAACCCGGCACGGAACTCGATTCTTACCGGATCGAAGCGCCCGTCGCGAAGAGCGGAATGGCCACCATTTTCCGCGCTACCGACACGCGCGATGGCCGCACCGTCGCCCTCAAGATTCCCCACCCCGACATGGAGGCGGACCCTATCCTCTTCGACCGCTTCAAGCGCGAAGCGGCCATCGGCGAGCGCCTTGACCATCCCAACGTGATGCGTGTTTACGGCGACGACCGCCGCTCCCGCATATACATGGTGATGGAGTGGTGCAACGGCCGCCTGCTGCGCCAAATCCTCGATGAAGGACGCATTCCTCGCGAACGTGCCCTCCGCATTGCTAAGGAGATTCTTAAGGCGCTCGAATACATTCACGGCAACGGTGTTGTGCACCGCGACCTGAAACCGGAGAACATCCTGGTTGACGATAACGATCACATCAAGCTCATCGATTTCGGCATCGCCGGAGATACGGCCTCGCGCCGGCTCACTTATGCCAACTTCACCGCGACGCTGGGCACGCCCGACTACATCGCCCCCGAGCAGGTGAAGGGCAAGCGCGGCGACCCTCGCACCGACCTCTACTCCATGGGGGTCATCCTCTACGAGATGCTCACCGGCAAACTCCCCTTCAGCGGCCCTACTCCGATGGCCGCCATGAACGACCGCGTCCTGAACCACCCCATTCCGCCACGCGTCGCCGACCCCTCCATCTCGCCGCAAATGCAGGAGATTCTGTACCGGGCCCTGGAGCGCGATCCCAAAAATCGGTATGCCAGCGCTCAGCAGTTCCTCCTTGATTTGGAGCATCCTGACCAGGTCGGCGTCGAGGACCGCCCCGAGATCCGCGACTGGCAAAACCGCAAGTCGCACCTGTCGCGAAAAATCCTCTATTACAGCGCCCTGGCCCTGGTCCCCGTGGTCATTCTGCTCATCATGATTCTCATCGCCCACGCCCACTGACGGGGTTTTCCACACCTCCGGCGCCCAAATCTTCACGGATTCTTTATGCTGCTAGCACTAGGATTTCTGTGAACCCTGGGCGCTGATCCTACTTGCACTGAAAATTTGCCCGGCAGCTGCTCCAAGCTCATGCCCGCTGGGATCTTTCGCGGCAGAGCGGTGAGCCATAGCCGAAGTTGCATTCACTTCTGACCGATGCCGCAATTCGGCTCGACTTCCACAACGAAACCCGTGCTTGAATTGCACGACACCAAGCGAAAGGAGAAGTAAGAATGCCGCGAACTCCGAATGACGTAAAGAAGCTTGCTAAAGACGCCGGCGTCAAGATTGTTGACCTGCGATTCATTGACCTGCCCGGGATGTGGCAGCATTTTTCCATCCCCGTAGAAGACCTCGAAGACGACCTCTTCAGCGAAGGCATCGGCTTCGATGGCTCCAGCATCCGCGGATTCCAGCAGATCCATGAGAGCGACATGCTTCTCATTGCCGACGCGGAAACCGCGGTGGTCGATCCGGTTCTTTCCGTGCCCACTCTCAACCTGATTTGCAATGTCTTCGATCCCATTTCCCGCAAGCCGTACACGCGCGACCCCCGTTACGTGGCGCAGAAGGCTGAAGCGTACCTGAAGAAGACGGGCATTGCCGACAAGAGCTACTGGGGTCCGGAGGCGGAGTTCTACATCTTCGACAACGTGCGTTATAACCAGACCGCGAACAGCGGCTACTACTACGTCGATTCGGTTGAGGGCATCTGGAACACGGGGCGCGAAGAGAATCCGAATCTCGGCTACAAGCTGCGCCACAAGGAAGGCTACTTCCCGGTGCCGCCGTCGGACACGCTGCAGGATATTCGCTCCGAGATCATCCTTGCGCTCAAGGACATGGGCGTCAAGTGTGAGGTGCACCACCACGAAGTGGGAACTGCGGGACAGTGCGAAATCGACATGCGCTTCGGCCCACTGGTCAAAATGGCCGACAATCTTCTCAACTACAAGTACATCATCCGCATGATCGCCAAGAAGCACGGCATGACGGCCACCTTCATGCCCAAGCCGCTCTTCGGCGACAACGGCTCAGGCATGCACGTCCACCAGAGCCTGTGGAAGGGCGACACCAACGTCTTCTACGACAAGAAGGGCTACGCGCTGCTGAGCCAGACCGCGAAGTACTACATCGGCGGCCTGCTCAAGCACGCGCCGGCTCTTTTGGCCATCGCCGCGCCCACGACGAACTCATACCGCCGCCTGGTGCCCGGCTTCGAGGCGCCGGTGAACCTGGCCTACTCGCAGCGCAACCGCTCCGCGGCCTGCCGTATTCCGGTGTACTCCACCAGCCCCAAGGCCAAGCGCATCGAGTTCCGCTGCCCCGATCCCTCCACCAACCCGTATCTCTGCTTCTCGGCGCTGCTCATGGCCGGCCTCGACGGCATCAAGAACAAGATCGATCCCGGTGCGCCGCTGGATAAGGACCTCTACGAACTCGAGCCCGCGGAAGCCAGGAAGATCAAGAGCACGCCCGGCTCGCTGGGCGAGGTTCTGACGGCCCTTGAAAAGGACCACGACTTCCTGCTGCAGGGCGACGTATTCACTGAGGACCTGATCGAAACCTGGATCACCTACAAGCGCGAAAAGGAGCTGGCTCCGGTCAATCTGCGCCCGGTGCCCTACGAGTTCTTCCTCTACTACGATCTATAGAGCGCCCGTTTCACTCATTCGAGAGACGCGTCAAGCGGCAGGCCGTAGCTGGCCTGCCGCTTTTTTGCGCCGATAGTATATTCTGTAATTTCCCACGGACGCAGGCGCCTTAATCGTCTCCCTCAACGGAGTTTTCCAACCCATATCTTTGCCAAAGGAGATTCATGTCGAACGACCTTCGTAATTTTCTTGCTCTGCCATACGATGAGCTTGAAACGCTGAACCTCGAAGCCAAGGCGGACCGCGCCAACCGCGCCGCTGCCGGTGAAGTTCGTGAAAAACGCCTGAAGTATCTGACCGACGAGAAGCGCATCAAGGCCGTCACGGTGTTGTTCTCCGATCTCGAAGGCCGCCTGCACCTGCTCGACTACGACAAGAAGTTCCTGCTCGGCGCCTATGAAAACCTGACCTTCGACGGCTCGTCGATTCGCGGATTCACGGCGCAAAAGGAGAGCGACCTTCGCCTCGGCATCGACTGGAGCGCCTTCTACTGGGTGCCTGCCGACGTCTTCGGCAACGGCAAGGTGGTGGTCTTCGGCAATGTAATCGACAAGGACGGCAGCCCCTACTCGGGCGACATGCGCGGCGTGCTCAAGAACTACGCCGACAAGCTGTTCAAGGACAAGAACTACACGCTGAACGCCTCGGCCGAGATCGAGGGCTTTCTCTTTGCGGGCAAGGACGCCGAGCAAACCTATCACCAGACCGGTAAATTCGACTTCATCAACACCGGCGGCTACTACCATGTGATGCCGCTCGATCCCCTGCGCCAGTTCATCGACACCGCCGCCGAAGTGCAGCGCGCCATGGGCTTCCAGAACGAGAAGGACCACCCTGAAGTCGCGCCTAGCCAGTTCGAAATCAACTTCAGCTACGCCCAGGTGGTGGCCGCGGCCGACCAGATCCAGCTCTACAAGCTGCTGTGCCGCCAGATCGCCAACAACATGGGCTATACCGCCTGCTTCCTGCCGAAACCCATCGTCGGCGTCAACGGCAGCGGCATGCACACCAACGTCTCCGTCTCCAAGGGCAAGACCAACCTCTTCTGGGACGAGAAGGGCGAAGAGCAGTTGTCGAAATTCGGCTGGGACTTCCTCGATCGCATCCTGAGCCACGCACTCGATCTCTGCCTGGTCTTCAACTCCAGCGTCAACGCCTATCGCCGCCTCGATCCGCACTTTGAGGCGCCGAACCAGATTCGCGCATCTGCCGTCGACCGCGGCGCAATGGTCCGCGTGCCCATCGGCAATCACCGCTCCATGCGCACTGAAGTGCGCGCCGTCGCGCCCGACGCCAACCCCTACCTCTCGCTCTACGGCATCTTCAAGACCGGCATCGACGGCGAGATCTCCAAGGCCAAGGACCTGCGTGCGGGCGGCCGCTACCTGCCCGACAACATCCAGAAGGCGATCGACGACTTCAAGGCATCGAAGTGGATCGCGCAGATTCTGGGCGCCGACGTGCAGGGCCGCTATGCCGAACTGAAGCAGGCTGCCGCCAACCGTTCGCCGCGCGAGCTGGGAACCATCGTCAAGGGCTCCGAGGTGCAGTTCCATCACGCGGTCTACAACCAGTCGCTCTGGAACCTGTTCTAAACAGCTTGCACCGGAACGCAAAAGCTCAATCTCTCGCCAGGGAGATTGGGCTCTTTGATAGTTCAAGGCTAGCCATTCATGCTGACGTTCTACGCTCAGGACCCCAAACGCATTGCATGGGTGGTCATCGCCGCCTTTGACTCATCCTGCGATGAGCCCAACTCTGTCACGCGGATCAAATAGCGATTGACCGGGCTGCCCTCGGCTCAGTGCACCGGGTGTGCTTGGCCCGCCTCGATCTCCTCGGTCAGAGCCTCGGCCGCGTCGATACAATCGGTCCTGCTCACGTCGCGGTGCGTCACGACACGGATCGCATCGCGCCCGAATGCGCCCACCAAAACGCCACGGGCCTTGAGCCGCGCGGCAAGCTCCGCAGCGCCCTTCCCCGCCGTCAAGCGGAAGACGACGATGTTGGTTTCGACCGATGCAAGATCGAGGTTCACTCCCTCGGTGTGCGCCAGCGCCTCGGCCAGCAGGCGTGCGTTGGCGTGATCGTCTGCGAGCCGTGCCGGCCCCGCCTCAAGCGCGATCAGTCCGGCCGCGGCCAGCACGCCGGCCTGGCGCATGCCGCCGCCCATCGCCTTGCGATAGACGCGCGCCCGCGCCATCAGCTCCGCAGAACCCACGAGCATCGATCCGACCGGCGCGCCCAGCCCCTTCGATAAACAGAACATCACCGTGTCGAATCCGCGCGTCAGCTTCTTCACGTCCACACCCAGCGCCACGGCTGCATTGAAGACGCGCGCGCCGTCTAAGTGCGTGGGCAGCTTGTGGGCTGCTGCACCTTCCCAAATCTCCTCCAAAAGTTCCACACGCGTGCAGCGCCCGCCAGCAAGGTTCGCGGTGTTCTCAATCTCGATGAGCCCCGTCGCCGCGCGGAAACCACCATAGGGCTGAATGACCGGCTCGATGTGCTTCCATGTGAGAATGCCGTTTTCGGTGGGTACGGCGCGGATGAGGCAGCCCGAGAAAACCGCCGTCGTCGCCATCTCGTAGTCGAGAATGTGCGCGCGCGATTCGGCGATCACCTCCTGGCCGGGCCGCGTGAGCGTGCGAATCGCCACCTGGTTGCCCATGGTGCCGGTGGGCACAAACAGAGCGTCTTCGCGACCAAACGTCTCCGCCGCACGCCGCTCGAGTTGGTTGACCGTGGGGTCCTCGCCGTAAACGTCGTCGCCGACCTCGGCAGCGGCCATCGCTGCGCGCATCTCGAGCGTCGGCTTGGTTACGGTGTCGGAACGTAGATCGATGATTGCTGGCAAGATTTCGTGCCTTTCTGTTCCCTGTTCCCTAATCCCTGTTCCCTGCCTCTACGGTATCTGCTTCATCGGCAGCTCCATTACCGGCGTGCGCTTGCCATCCTTCTCGGCGTAGGCCCACAGGCCATGAAAGTTGGCGCGGATCCCCGGCTGCGCTTTCAGAAATGCGCTCATCACGGCAGTCGCCTCAGTGCGCAGTGCCGCCGGATCGGTGACGCCGGTCGACTGGTACGCCACGCCGAGGTCCGGCTCATGCAGGGAGGCGTCGAGTCCAACCGCGTCGATCTTCCAGGTGCGATCGCCATCGGGCAGCGAAAGCGGAAATTGGGTGAGCGGCGACAGCGGCAGGTCAGACTGCTCCTTCTTCAATCTTTCAAGGTTTGGCGACGACAGAAAGTCGACCGGCAGCAGCAGGTAATGCGCCGCGTCGTAGCTGAACCACGCGCTCCATGGATCGGTTTTGGCCAGCTCGCGCCCGCGCACCCAGTACCAGACGCCATCGTGCCCATCGAAAACGCCTGGACGGATGGTGAGTCCGGCGAGCTTCCACTGGGTTGCGGCGCCATCCCACGCGAGCACGAGGCCCATTTGCGCGTCGAGCGGCGCGCCCGCAGCATCAGCCAGCACCACCGCGTAGCGGCCCGGCGGCAACGCGTTCATGGTGACGGTCACAGTCAGCGATCCCGTCGCATTGGAGCAGAAGAACTGCGTGTCGGCCGGAGCTGCCTGTTCACTCGAGTCGAGCAGATACAGATTCCGCACATGGAACGTCCCGCCCTTGACGAGCGGAGCCGACTGCTCCACCGCCGCGCGAATTCCCTGCCACTCCGAGGCCTCCTGCGGCAGCAGGTTCGCCTGCAGCGCGTTAAAGTCCTGCGCCACGACGGCGCTCGCCAACCGACCCGCGACGGCCGACAGCGCATCGCGGTCAAGCGAGCCCAGTTCCGCTTGCGAAGTGCAGCTTGCAGCCCGGCTTGCCAGCGGCGCCAGCAGCAGGGCCGACGCGAGTACAGCAGTTTTCCAGTTTCTGCGAGCCGAAGCCGCAATTCCTGAGTGGCTTTTTCTCCAGGAAAAAGCCACCTTGCACGGCGTGAGAAATGCCGCGCATGAATTGGAAAACTGCTCTAAACCCCTCCAAATGATGCGCATTCCTTGCATCATCCTCTCTGCCCGAAGATGATCCTCCGAGCCCTCCTTTTGAGCGTCTGCCGGTCACTGCTAGTCTAGTACAGTGGAGCAGCAGCCGAGCGCGGCAGCGCAGCGTGCAATCCAGCCCCGCCGAACCGCCACTCCAATAGACTGCCAGGAGCCGATTCCGATGCGTTTCTACCGACCGCTGCTAGCGGAATCTCCGCGCATCCCCGAGATGCAATGCCGCTGCGGGCATGGTGCGCAGAGGCCGGCCGCCTGCTTGGCATTCGTGATCACTTCGATGCTTTGGTCCGGCGCGCTGCTTGCCGCGCAATCGAGTCAGGCGCCTGCTTCCGGCACGCCGACTGCGCACAAACACGCGGTTCACACGAGCAAAAAGCCCTCTCCGGCCCAGCCTGCGCCGCAACCGCCGCCGCCGCCAGCGCCCGACCTGCCCAAACCGCCCGATTGGCCCGCCAACGATCTTCCTGCTCAGGCATCGGTCGTTTTTGACAGCCATGGCCTGCTCATCGTGGCCTCCAATTCGAGCCTGACGCAAATCCTGAAGGAAGTTTCAACTGACACCGGCGCGAAGGTGGAGGGATTGAGCCAGGATCAGCGCGTGTTCGGCACGTTTGGTCCGGGACCGGCCCGCGACGTGCTCAACCAGCTTCTCGATGGCTCCGGCTACAACATTCTGATGGTCGGCGATCGCGGCCAGGGCACGCCGCGCCGCATTGTGCTCAGCCTACGACCGGGAAGCGGCGCACAACACCCCACCAATAGCGGCGCTCCTGCACCCGACGCGGGCGACACCGATGCGGATCAACCGCCTCCGGAGCCGCAGGCCGATCAGGAACCGCCCGCCCCGGCCGCGGCCCCGCCGGTTCCGATGCGCACACCGCAGCAGATCATCGAGGAAATGCAGGAGCGGCAGCGCCAACAACCGCAAAACAACCAGCAGCAAAACCCGCAAAACTGATCCAGGCCCGCGAAAGGCGGACACTTTCCCCTTCGCGGCTGTTGCTGAAAGCTGAGAGCTGTCTTTAAGAGATTCGCGCGGCCTCGGTCTGCGGTTTTACTTGCGCAGGCCTCTTCGGTGGGCGCATGAGCGCAAACGCCACGCGAAGGATCGCAAACGCAGCCAAAATACCGAACGCCATTGCGCCTAACGATGCGCAAATCAACATTGCCAGGTTCAACAGGTCCGCCATTCGAACCGCCTCGGGGGGAAGATTGCGATCGCTGCCCCCAAAAAATTTTGCGCCTTGCCGCGCATCGAAGAAAGGCAGCGCGGACGCGCATAGGTGATTGTCGCAGAAGATGCGGCGCTCAGGCCGCGTTGACCCTGATTTCTATTGCCAAATAGAATACCCCCAGTGACACTTTCGTTCGAGTCACACGATCGCGGCAGCGCCAGCGAGCATCCGCCCAATTTGCAGCGCCCAATCATGCCAATCACACACATCTCGGTGCGCGGTGCTCGCCAGCACAATCTGCGCGACATCAGCGTGCGCATTCCCCGCAACGCTCTCACTGTGGTCACGGGGCTTTCCGGCTCAGGCAAAAGCTCGCTCGCCTTCGACACGATTTATGCCGAAGGCCAGCGCCGCTACGTCGAGACGCTCTCAGCCTACGCGCGCCAGTTTCTCGACCAGATTGAGCGGCCCGACGTCGACTCCATCGAGGGCCTGAGCCCGGCCATCTCCATTGAGCAAAAGACAACCAGCCGCAGCCCTCGCTCCACGGTCGGCACTATCACCGAGATCTACGACTACCTGCGCCTCCTCTACGCCTCGGTGGGCACGCCGCACTGCCCCAACTGCGGCCGGCCCATCGCCCGCCAGACCGCCGATCAGATCGTGCAGCGCATCCTGGAGCAGGGCCGGGGCGAGCGCGTCACGGTCATGGCGCCCGTCGTCCGAGGCCGAAAGGGAGAGTTTAAGGATTTGCTAGATCAGATTGACCAGCAAGGATTTCGCGCACGCGTGGATGGCGAGGTGCAGGACCTTTCCGAGCTGCCGCTCCTCGACAAGCGTAAAAACCACACCATCGAAGCCATCGTCGACCGTGTGCTGCTGAGACCACCGTCCGATCAGCCGGTGGCCCCAGTTGGAAAGCCCGGCGTGGGAAAACCCTCCGTCGAAACACGCCTGACCCAGGCCGTCGCCAAGGCGCTCCAACTCGCCAACGGACTTGTCCTCGTTGCCTTCAGCGCCGGCAGCGAGCAGCTTTTCTCTTCCTCCATGGCCTGCCCCGATTGCGGTCTCGACGTGCCCAAGCTTGAGCCTCGCAGTTTCTCATTCAATTCGGCCTTTGGGGCCTGCCCCAATTGCCACGGCCTCGGCTCGCTCTACGACTTCGATCCTGCCAAGGTCATCACCGACTGGTCCAAGCCGCTGCTCGATGGCGGTCTCGGCCCCGGCTCCGCTTCGCAGTACCTCGTCAAGCTCATTCAACTGGCCGCCGACCGCTACAAGATCGACCTCAAGACGCCGTTTGAGGACTTGCCGCCCAAACAGCAGCACATCCTGGTCTACGGCCCACCCAAGGGCGAAGCGCCCCGCACCGGCTTTCACGGCATCCTCGCCTACCTGCGCGACAACGTGGAAGAGGCGCGCAGTGACAGCTATCGCGAGTACATGATGAGCTTCATGTCGGCTGCGCCCTGCCCCGTTTGCCGCGGCAAGCGCCTGCGGCCTGAGTCGCTGGCGGTCAAGGTTGGCGGCCTCTCCATCGCCGACTTCACCGCGCTGCCTCTCAACCGCGCGCTCTCGGCGGCCATCAACCTCCGGTTCACTGACCGCGAAGCGCTCGTCGCGGAACGCATTCGCCGCGAGATTGCCGAACGGCTCGAGTTTCTCTGCGCAGTCGGCCTCAGTTATCTTTCCCTCGACCGCAATGCCGCCACGCTCTCCGGCGGCGAAGGCCAGCGCATCCGGCTCGCAACGCAGATCGGCTCGCGCCTGCGCGGCGTGCTTTATGTGCTCGATGAGCCTTCCATCGGCCTGCACCAGCGCGACAACAACCGCCTGATTGAGGCGCTCGAGAAGCTGCGCGACCTGGGCAACACCGTTCTCGTTGTCGAGCACGACGAAGAAACCATCCGTCACGCCGACTTTGTTCTCGATCTCGGGCCGGGAGCGGGGCGCCTGGGAGGTCTGGTCGTCGCCGAAGGCACGCCGGAGCAGATCATGGCCTCGCCTGCGTCGTTGACCGGGAAATATCTGAGCGGCGCTGAAACCATGTTGCAGCGCGCCAGGCCGCGCCCGCTCACCGGGAAGTGGCTTGCCGTCACCGGAGCCCGTGAGCACAACCTGCACGACATCGATCTCCGCGTCCCGCTCGGAGTGATGACTGTAGTCACGGGCGTGAGCGGCAGCGGCAAAAGCACCCTCGTCAACGACATCCTCTACCGCTCGCTCGCCAAGACCATTTATGGCTCGCGCGAAGAGCCCGGTGCGCACGACGCCCTCACCGGCACCGAGCAGATCGACAAAGTCGTCCGCATCGATCAGTCGCCCATCGGGCGCACGCCGCGATCGAATCCGGCGACATACACCGGCGTCTTCTCGCCGATCCGCGACCTCTTTGCTATGCTGCCCGAGTCGCGCGAGCGCGGCTACAAGCCCGGCCGCTTCAGCTTCAACGTCACAGGAGGCCGCTGCGAAGCCTGCCAGGGCGACGGCCAGCGCCGCATCGAAATGAACTTCATGCCCGATGTCTACGTGCAGTGCGAGGTGTGCAACGGGCGCCGGTACAATCAGGAGACATTGGCCGTGAAGTTCCACGGCCACTCGATCGCCGACGTGCTAGACCTGACGATTGAAGACGCTCTGCCGCTGCTGACCGACGTGCCTCAGGTGCGCCAGAAGCTGCAAACGCTGGTCGACGTCGGCCTCGGCTACGTGCACTTGGGCCAGAGCGCGACGACACTTTCCGGCGGCGAAGCGCAGCGCATGAAGCTGGCGCGCGAGCTTTCAAAGCGGCAGACCGGCAAGACACTCTACCTGCTCGACGAGCCCACCACCGGCCTGCACTTCGACGACGTGCGCAAGCTCCTCGAAGTGCTGCACCGGCTCGTCGATCTCGGCAACTCGGTCATCATCATCGAGCACAACCTCGATGTGATTCGCAACGCCGACTGGGTCATCGATCTCGGCCCCGAGGGCGGCGAAGATGGAGGCCGCGTGGTCGGCGAAGGCCGCCCGGCAAAGATTGCCGCCACACCTGGCTCCTACACCGGCCAGTTCCTTAAGCGCTACTACAAATCTACGAGTGGACGTCTCGCGCCCGCTGAACCGGAAGAAGAACTCTTTTCCACTCCGGCCGGCAACGGCGCAGACACCACCTCGTCCACTAACGGATCGGGCAGTGCCGATGCTCAAACCGCGACGCGCTCCAACAGGAAGAGCGCGCGCCGGAAAACTCAAGCAGCGACGACTTTGCGTAGTGAGGCCAGGAAGCAACGCACATGACCGATCTCCCGGAAGACGATTTGCGCGAGTCCACGATTCCGCTGGCGGACGATGCTTCAAGCGCCGGCAACGCCCCGGCAAGCCCAGCCGCCGAATTTCAGCCGGATGAGGCTACGGCTCAAGAGCCGCCTACCGTCGCGCCCTCGCCCGCGGCACCTGAACCGATCGGCCATTCATACACTGATTCGTACCCTGGGCAGCCTGCGCCATCCGTCTCCGAGCCCCAGCTCTTCCAGTCATTTGTGCAGCCTCCTATCCGCCGGCCCGCGCGCATCCCGCATTTCGGCCACTTATGCCTCTTGGCCCTCATGGTTGGCGTCGCATACGTCTGCATGGGTGCGCTTTTCCTGCTCGCCGCCCACTTTCACCTCTTCGGCTGGCAGATTTCCACGCTGACGTCTGTCACCAACATCCATGTCATCCTGGCCAGCGAGGCTCTGCTTTATCTCATCACCTTTGCCATCAGCTTCGCAGTGTTCCCTCTGCTTTGGAAGGAGAGCTTCTTTGCCGGGGTGCAATGGCGCAGCACGGTTGCACTCGACAGGTTCTGGCCGCTCGCCGCCACGGCTCTTGGCTGCGCCGCGCTGGCCACAGTCGATGAGCTCGTCATGCCCGGCCCTTCGAACGCGCCCATTGAAGAAATGATGCGCTCTCCAGGAGCTGCATGGTTGATGTTCGGCTTTGGCGTCACTATCGCGCCATTCTTTGAGGAGATGTTCTTCCGTGGGTTTCTGCTTCCCTCGCTGTGCACCGCCTGGGATTGGGCAATCGAACGAAGCACAGGCAAACCAGCGCCGCCACTCGGCTCCAACGGCCAACCTCAGTGGTCTCTCTTCGCGATGATCATCGCATCCATCCTCACCAGCATTCCATTCGCGCTGCTTCACGTCGCGCAGCAGGGCCATTCGCTGGGACCGTTTCTTCTGCTCATCGTCGTCAGCCTGGTTCTCTGCACGGTGCGGCTCAGGACCCGCTCCCTCGCCGCGAGCACGTTGGTCCATGCTTGCTACAACTTCATCATCTTTTCCCTCGCATTTATCGGCAGCGGCGGCTTCCGGCACTTTGAAAAAACGTGAGGCTGTTCCCTGTTCCCTTACAATCGCATTGATGCCGACGCCCACTTACACCCAGCAGCTTCTCTCGCTTCTCGCCCGCTTGAGCTTCAAACTCGGCCAGTTCAAGCTATCCTCCGGCGGAACGAGCGACTACTACATCGACTGCCGCACGACGACACTGCACGCCGAGGGCGGCCGGCTGACCGGCCACGCCATTCTGGAGCTGATGGAAGCGAACGGGATCGACGCCGAAGCTGTCGGCGGCCTCACCATTGGCGCCGACCCCATCGTGTCTAACGTCGCAACCGCGAGCGCCTGGCGCGCGCAATCGCATCCCCAGCCGGATCCTCGCCCTCCGCTGCTCCATGGCTTCCTCGTTCGCAAGGCCGAAAAGGCCCACGGCACCGGCCGCCGCATCGAGGGCTTTTGCCGCGAAGGCGCCCGGGTCGTCATAGTCGACGACGTTTGCACCACCGGCGCTTCGACCATCGCCGCCATCGAGGCCGCACAGGAAGCCGGCATGACTGTCGCCGCTGTCGCCTGCATTGTGGAGCGCGAAGAGGCCGCCGGACGCCCCGCCATCGAAGCCGCCGCGAAAGGCGCACCGTTCCTGCGGCTCTTCACCGCGAATGAGGTCCGCGCCGAACATGTGAAGCAGCTCGCGGCCAAAAACGCCTGATCGTGCAGGCTAAAAACGAAAAGGGCAGACCCTCTCGGGTCTGCCCTCTGCCGATTCTCGAAGAAGAACGGCTGAAAGAAGCCGCCCATCTTTCGTGTTACTCCTCCACGACGGTTGGCGAAGCCCCGCCGTTCGGCGGTTTAGCCTGGCCGGTATTCGGCGCGGGCTGGGTCTGCGACTGCTGCTCGCCGTTCAAGTTCGAAAGCAACTGCACCTGCACGCGGCGGTTTTCCTTCCGCCCCGCGGCCGTCGAGTTCGAGGCCACATACAGGTCCTTGCCGATCCCGATCAGGTAGAAGCGGTGCGGTGCAATGTTGTACTTCGACGCCAGGTATTGCACCACGGCGTCGGCCCGGCGCTGGCTCAGATCGTAGTTGTACTGTGCCGGCCCGACCGAATCGGTGCCGCCGGTCACCTCAAGGATGTAGCTCTTCGCCGAACCCAGCTTGCCGGCAAAGTCGTCCAGTTGCGACTTGTCATCCTTGGTCAGCACCGCTTTGTCGAATCCGAAAGTGACGGAAACGTCCGCCACCTGCTTGAAGTTGTCGAGCCCCTTCACCACGCTGTCCAGCGTGTCGGCACGGTGCGCCACGTCGTTGGCGGCAGTGTCGGCCGTGTTCGCCGCGTCGGTCGCGTTCTGCGCGTCCTGGGTGGCCTGGTCGGCGGCGCCCTGCGCCTTCTGGATGCCGGCCTGCGCGCGATCGTTCACGTCATGAAGCTGCCGGTTGTTTTCCGCCGTCTTCTGGTCGAGTTGATCGGTGTGATCGATCAATGGACCGGTCTGTGTGCGCACGTAATTCTTCGTGGCGCATCCCGTCACGCCAAACGCCATCACTGCGGCCGCCGTCAACGCAAATCCGAATCGATGCATCATCATGCTCCTCACCTCTCGGGTTCCTTGCCGCCGTATCTTGTCTTGCGCGCTCCCGGCTGGGCAGGACTGTACTCCCGCCTTGAAGAACTGCACGCCACCATCCATTCGACGGCAACTATGCAACACATTGAAAAATAAGGCAATCATGGCATGCCTGTGCATTTCTTGGCCCCCTCCGGGCTATGTAATTTCTACCCTTCCCGGTAAGGTTTGCTCAGTTTTCGCCGCTCCCCTCCCAGCCGCCGCCCCAAAAAGCGCCCCAGCCGCAGCCCCGATTGATTCCCGCTATCCTAAGAAATGGCCCCCGCGCCCTGCCCGCCACCACGCGCGACGGAACCACGCGAGCACCAGAAACGCAAAATGGATCTCTACGAAAAAATCCGCGTTCTGCCCACGCAGCCCGGTGTGTACCTCTACAAAAACGCCGAGGGTGAGGTCATCTACGTGGGCAAGGCGAACAACCTGCGCTCGCGCGTGCGCTCCTATCTGCTCGAGGCCTCACAGGCCAACGCCAAAACCGGCTCGCTCATGCGCGAGGCCGTCGATATTGACTACATTCTCGTCGCCAATGAGCACGAAGCGCTCGCGCTTGAAAACAATCTCATCAAGCAACGCAAGCCGCGCTTCAACATCCTGCTGCGCGACGACAAAACCTACCCCTACGTCAAACTCACTCTCGCCGACCGCTTCCCTAAAGTCTTCGTCACGCGCCGCCTGCGCAAGGATGGCGCGGCATATTACGGCCCTTATTTCCCCGGCAACCTCGCTTACCGGGTGGTCGAACTCATCCATCGCAGCTTTCTGCTGCCCAGTTGCAAGGTCGATCTCTCGCGCTACCATCCCCGCGCCTGCCTGCAGTACTACATTCATCGCTGCCTCGGCCCTTGCGTCGAGGGCCTTACCACTCCCGAGGCATACAAGCAGGCTGTCCGCGACGCACAGCTTTTTCTCGAAGGCCGCCACGCCGAGCTTGAGCGCACTCTCAACGCGCGCATGATGGCCGCCGCTGAAGCCGAGCAGTTCGAGGGCGCCGCGCGCCTGCGCGACCAGCTCTCCACCGTGCACCAGCTCCAGGAGAAGCAGCGCATCGCCACCGCCGAACTCGACGACGACGCCGACGTCTTCGGCTACCACTTCGAGGATGGATCGCTCGCCGTCAATCTCTTCCACATGCGCAACGGCAAAATCGTCGACCGCCGCGAGTTCTTCTGGGAAGACTTGCCGAGCGTTTTGGAAGCAATCAATGAAGAGGCTGGCTCCGGTAGTGATTCTGTCATCCTGAGCGACCGGAGCGGAGCGAAGGGAGTCGAAGGATCTGCGGTTGCTCTTAAAGAACCGAATGTGCCCGCATTCCATGCCGGCGCGGTCTTCTCCGCCCTCCTCAAGCAGCTCTACATCGACCAGCAATACGTGCCGCGCGCCATCCTCGTGCCTGTCGACTTCGACGACCGCGCGACGCTGGCCGCCCTGCTTACCGAGCGCACAGGCCACAAAATCGAAATTGCCGTTCCCCAACGCGGCGACAAGAAATCCCTCGTCGATCTCGCCGGCCAGAACGCGCACCAATCGTACACACAGCGCTTCCGCGTCCTCGAGCCCTCGCGCAAAGCCATTCAGGAGGCGCTTGCCGACGCGCTCATGCTGCCCGAGCTTCCCCGCCGCATCGAGTGCTTCGACATCTCGCACATCCAGGGCGCCGAGACCGTTGCGTCGCTTGTCGTGTGGGAAGACGGCAAGATGAACAAGTCCGCCTACCGCAAGTTCAAAGTGAAGACCGTCGCTGGCGTCGACGATTTTGCGTCCATGCGCGAGGTGGTCGAGCGCCGCTACCGCCGCATCAAGGATGAAGACCAAGCGATGCCGTCACTGGTGCTGATTGACGGTGGCCTAGGCCAGCTGCACGCGGCAGCCGAGGCCGTCGAATCCCTCGGCTTCACATCGCAGCCGTTGGCGTCGATCGCAAAAAGAGAAGAGGTCATCTATCTCCACGGCAACGAAGACGAGCCCATCGTCCTCGACCGCCGCTCGCCGGTGCTTCATCTCGTCCAGCTAATCCGCGACGAGAGCCATCGCTTCGCCGTCGGCTACCACCGCCAGCGCCGCGCCATGCGCGACCGCGACTCTGAACTCCTGAACATTCCCGGCGTCGGCCCGCAAACTCGCCAGCGGCTCCTTACCCACTTCGGCAGCCTGCGCGACGTCGAGCAGGCCACGCCGGAATCGCTCGCCGCCGTTGTTTCGCGCAAGACAGCCGAAACTATCTGGCAACACTTTCATTCCGAGTCGGCTCTTGCCGACACCTCGCCGTAGGACGGCAAAAAGCCACCTGCTCTTTCAATCTCGATATCACATTTGGGCACAACGAAGCCGTGCGTAGGTGTCTGCTTACTCCGCCCTTAGCAGCTCCCGCTTTTTCACCACGATCCGCTGACTGCACGCCGGGCAGCTGAAGCGGTTGAAAATTCCTACTCCGCTCACAGCCGCGCCGCACCACGGGCATTTTCCATGCATCGCGTTCAATCCCATCAACGACCCGATCAGTGGCGCGCACACGCCGGCTACGATCATCGGGATTCCAAGAACCACGCCGAGGCCGGTCAGGCAGATCATGCCGCCGTAGATAATCAGGACCGGCGCTGCAATGAATCCCAGGAGCAATCCACCGAACGCGCTCTTTACCGGCGGCTTTTCGCGATAAGGATGCTCGTGCACGGGCTCCGCGGTTTCATGCGCAATGGATGCTGCGCAGTGGGGGCAGAACTTCCACGCCGTCTCAAGGTGCGCTCCGCACTTTTCGCATGTTCCACTCATAAGCGACCGCTCCTTGCCGGTCATGCACATCCGGACCGGACCCTGGCAGAAACCAGACGCCTGTTCGCCCGGGTTCCGGCTGCGTCGGATCTTGCATCGCCACGGCCCTCAACCCGCCTTTTGCAGATCATCCGCCGTTCACTGAGGCCCATCAGCCGTCTGCGATGATGAAGTGTAGGCCCGCTTGAGCAGCCTTGCCCGTGACTACCATCACCACCATTTCGCCCGCGGAAAACGCCGCCAGCCAATCGCTCACGATGCCTCTCCAATCGAGGCTCAAGCCCTTTTGGTTGTGCTCGATTCCTGGCTTTCTTCATCCTCGAATTCAAGAGGGTCACGCTTTATGCTTTCTTGTGTGATGAAAAACCTGCTCCGCCTGATCTATCCCGTCGTAATTTGGGCTCTCCCTGCCGTCTCCCCATTCCTTCTCAACGCACAGATAGTCTCCCCCGCCATCGACGCGCCCAACCAGCCCTTCTCCTACTTTTCAAAGCCCACCGACGAGATCGGCCTCATGGATGCCGAAGCCGCCACCGAGATCACTCCCGAGGGCTACCTGCGAACCGGCTTCGAAGAGCTGATGTTCTTCTCCGGAGCCGATTACCAGCCCACCAGCGTCCGCATTCGCACCCTCGAGCAAGGCCATCTCCCCATCGTCCACTACGAATTCACGCGCGACGGCATCGTGTATCGCTTCACGATCTTCGAATACAAGGTCGACAAGAGCGCCATCCTCCGCGAGCGCCAACACCCCAAATCTTCCTACGCTCCAGCCTTCACTCCTGATGACGACGTCATGGAGCCGCTGGTCAACTTCATTCGCGTGGAGATTTCGAATCCCGCGCGTGAGCCACATCCCGCCGTCTTCGCATCCGGCGTCCGCTACGATGCTCCCAGCAATACCGGCGCTCCTCACGGCGACAACCGCTTCACGCGCCCCGTCAAGGGCAAGGCTCCCGGCGACTACCGCCAGATCGGCGAGGAATTCAATCCGCATTGGAGGAATGCTTTCGACGATTCGAACTTCTTCCGTTTCAATCGCGACCTCTACAGTTTTCCCGCAGGATACACCGATCGCAGATTCACGCTGCGCGAGCCCGGCAGTGCGCTCAAGCCGGTCGATGTTCTTTACCTCACGGACCTCAACGCGGATCCAACCACGCCCATCGGCATCGTCACCTACTCGCGCCTGCTCAAGCCGGGCGAGAAGTGGACACTCGACTTCAAGATGCCCGTCATTCCGAACGCCGATCCGTCCGTCATCTCCGCAATCGACGACGCGAGCTTAGACGCCGCGAAGGCGCAGGCGATCGCCTACTGGAATGACCTGCTCGCCTCCGGCATGCAGGTCACGCTGCCCGAATCCAAGCCCGTCGACACGTTCTACTCCAACATCATCTACGATCTGATGGCCATCGACCACATCGGCCCCGATTACATCCAGACCGTGAACAAGCTCAACTACCACGCCTTCTGGCTGCGTGACGGCTCCGACATCGTCCACAACTACGACCTGACGGGCTATCCGCAGATTGCGCGCGAGTGCCTCGATTTCTTCCAAAGAAAGCAGCAGCCCGACGGCAACTTCCTTTCGCAGCCCGAGCAGTACGACGGCTGGGGCGAGGCCGTGTGGGCCTATGGCCAGCATTACCGCATCACGCACGACAAGGCCTTCGCCGAGTGGGCTCTGCCGCAGATCGATCGCGCTGTCGACTGGCTGCACAAGGCGCGCGCCGCTGACCCGCTCCACATCGTTCCTGCCAGCGACGTGCGCGACAACGAGTATGTAAAGGGCCACATCACCGGCTACAACTTTCTTGCACTCGACGGCCTCGAGCTTGCCATCGAGATGGCGGTCGAGACCGGCCACGCCAACCTCGCGCAAAAGTGGCAGGCTGAATACGACGACTTCCATCAGGCGTTTTTCAAGGTGCTTGACGCGCAGGCCGCGGCGCGCAACGGATATATTCCGCCCTCGCTCGATGGGCAGGCTGGCGGCTTCGACTGGGGCAATCTACTCTCAGTGGTTCCCGAGCCCGTGCTCGATCCGCACGATCCTCGCGTGACGGCGACGCTGAAAGCAACGCAGGCCAAATATGCCGAGGGCATCATGACCTACGCAGATGGCGAGTTCCTGCACCACTACCTCACCATCAAGAACACGCTCACCGAGACCATCCGTGGCGATCAGGAGCAGGCCATCAGGGAGTTCTACGCCATCCTCGTCCACACCAGCTCAACCAACGCCGGGTTCGAGTACAAGATTCGCCCCTGGGGCGATCGCGACTTCGGCGACGACCTCGCGCCGCACGGATGGTTCGCGGCCGAGTACCGCACGCTCCTGCGCAACATGCTGCTGCGCGAAGACGGCAACCAGCTTCATCTCATTTCGGCGATTTCGCCGGCGTGGATCGGCAGGGGCAAGACCATCGCCGTGCGCCAGGCGCCGACGAACTTCGGCCTTGTCGCCTTCACGCTCGATCAGCCCCAGGAAGGCGTCGCCGTTCTGCATCTGAATCCGGAATTCACTGTGCAGCCCGCGTCCATCGTGGTTCACCTGCCCTGGTTCGTCGAGCTGAAGACCGCCACGGCCGACGGCAAGCCGGTCCAGGCCACGGACGGCACGCTCACGGTTTCCTCCGCCACGCGCGCCATCGAGCTCCACTGGACCGTGAAGCCGAACGCGCCGCGCTTGAGCTACGAACGCGCCGTCTCCGACTACAAAGCGGAGTACGCGCGCCGCTATCGGGCGCTTATGCACGAGGAGCCGGCAGCGAAGCCCTGACGCGGTCTTCAAGCCCGCGTGGCTACAGCGGTTCCACAATTGCTATAACCAAGCATGCGACCGCCGCGTGGCTTTTTCATCAAGAAAGAGCCACCGTGCAAGACTCCGGAAAGGGCGCGTGAATTGCGGTACCGCCCTAGTCCATTGAAGCGAGTGCGGGTTCTCTGGTCTTCAGGTTTTCCGCCACCATCGCCAGCAGGTCCTGCGGCGGCACGGGCTTGTTCAGCAATGTGAAGCGGTGCCCCGCGCGGTGCGCTGACGCCAGCAGGTCTGACGTTGACGCCTGCCCTGAGAACAGCAGAATCTTGCACTCCGGGTAGACGCGCTTGACCGTGACCGCCAGTTCGATTCCGTTCATCCCAGGCAGCATTACGTCTGTGATGAGCAGTGCCGGCGGCCTCAGCAGCGCCGTTTCAAGAGCGCTGTTCCCGTCGTACGCCGCAATCGCGGAGTAACCGCTCAAGCAGAGAATTTTGGCGATGGTGTCTGCAATGGCAGATTCATCATCGACAACCAACACGCAGGGCTGGTGTGCGCGGACCGACGGCTTTTCCACGGCCGGCACGATGGGGAATTTTCGTGTTCCGTTCATAGTGTGACCTCGGTACCTCTATCGTTGCCGCTTGCAAATAGCGTTCCATTCACGCCGGCTTCTTTGAATCGTAAAGCTAGATCAGCAACTTACCCTGTGGACAACGACTTCGCGCCAGTCGCAACTTCCCGCCGCGGAGTCGTGGACTTCTTACACGTTTAGGATATTTTTACCAGGCCAATAGCATTCTCAATGGTTAGTCGTACGGCTTCGATCGTCATACGCATACGTTGGCGATACGCCAGCCGAACGGCCCGGAGCCGCGCGTTCCGCTCAGGTTAAGCATACGCTGCTCGCGGTCGTGCATCTTACCGAGTAAGAGGAGCATTCCGGTGGCTCAGCGCCTTAGAGAGGACGCCGTTCAATTAAAATTCCAAACGGTCCAGCGGAATGCGGTCCCTAAAGGCCGCACAGGCAAGCACAAGCGCGTCGTCGGCCTGCTGCTGAATCAGCTTGATCGGCTGCCTCCTGACAATGCCCTCCGGGTTTCTCTCGCCGCACTGCCTGACAGCAAAGCAAATATTCGCGCGGCTCTCAATCGCGCGACGCACCAAAAGGGACTTGCCGTAGCCACGTCAAGCGACTCTGATTACCTCTATCTCTGGAAAGTGACCCGGAAACCCTGATACGATTCTGTTCGCTTCGCGGGCAGCCATCGTGGACACTCTGCGCATCGACAAGTGGCTTTGGGCCGCGCGCTTCTTCAAAACGCGCGCCATGGCCTCGCGCGCCTGCGACCTCGGCCGCATTCAGGTGAACAGCATGCGCTCGAAACCTGCCCACGTCGTCCGGCCAGCAGACAAACTGCACATTGAGAACGCGGCAGGCGCCTTCGACGTCGAGGTGCTGGCCCTGAGCGCGATGCGCGGCCCCGCGGCGGTGGCGCAAACGCTCTACCGCGAATCTGAAGCCAGCCGCCTGGCGCGCCTGCACCTCGCCGAGGAGCGCAAAGCCATGGAGAAGTACATCTCCCTGCCTCCGCGCCGCCCCACCAAGCGCGACCGCCGTCGCATCATCCAGTTCCGTCGCGGAATCTGACCCCCCAGACGCACTTTAGGAAATGCTGTGAGGTGGACCGCTGTCCCAAAGCCGGCGCGTCCAACAGGAAGCGCACGCCTTGCACAGCGTCAAAGAGATCGCGCGATTTCCGAAAATGCCGTAGACGCAGGAAAGCCCGGCACAATGCCGGGCTCTCTTTGCTCGTTTCTCGATGAATTCGCTTACGCGATGAGCTTCTTGACCTTCTCTTCGATCACGTCTGACGGAACGTAGCCCACAACCTGGTCGGCGATCTTGCCGCCCTTGAAGAATAAGAGCGTTGGAATTCCGCGAACGTTATAGCGCGAAGGTGTCGCACCGTTCTGATCCACGTTCACCTTGACCACTTTCAGCTTACCTGCGTAGGCTTGGGCCACGCCGTCGACAATCGGTGCAATCGCCTTGCACGGCCCGCACCATACGGCCCAGAAATCCACCAGGACCGGCTGCTCGCTGCGCAGCACTTCCTGGTCAAACGTTGCATCGTTCACTTCCACAACACCAACACCTAATTCAGCCATGATTCTCCTTGCGGACGGACCCCTGCCACGGTCCATTGTACAGGAAACGGTATATTCCATCTGATGCCGATCACGAGTTGAAAGTCGCAAATCGCACCGCTCAGATGCAACCTGTCTCGTCGCCAAAACGCTTGAGTTGCAGACCAGAGCGCGTCCACAAGCCGGCAGACAAATCCGCCCAACTCGGCGCCGCCGGCGGTCATCGTCCATGCATTGCAACCATCCTTGAGCGCAAATAGAAGCGCCCGGATCCGGCAAGGATCTCGGGCGCTAGAGCAGCCCTCCCCCAGAACTGCTCACGGAGCGAATGTAGGTGTTTAATCGATAAATATCAAGCAATCTTAAGTAATTGCCGAAGTAACCAACAGGTTGATGACTGGCGACGTAAGCAACCATCGTAACTTATTGATAACGCATGACATTTTGCCGCAAGAGTTTCATTTTCCAACGCCAACTGTACTATTTTTCAACAGCTTGGCAGGCGCCAACCGGTGAAAACCGGCATAACTTCACCTCGGCGCCCATGCGATTTTCACCCGCTTTTTGCACCGCCTTTGCAGCGCCCGCCAGGCTCTCTTCCCGGTCAACAACCACCAGGACCGCCGGGCCCGCCCCGCTCAGTGCCACCCCCAGAATGCCGTGCTTCCCGACCAGCGGCTCGAGCATGGGCAGTAGCGGGCAGATGGGTGCGCGAAACGGCTGGTGGATGCGATCCCGCATCGCCAGCCGAAGCAGATCGCCGCGTCCCTGTGCGAACGCGAGCGCGAGCACAGCCGTCGATTGCAGGTTCGCGACCACATCGTTCAGCGGATAACTCGCGGGCAGCACCGCGCGCGCTTTGCTTGTAGACAGCGGCTCTGCCGGCAGAGCCACGATCGCGCGCCACTCTTCCGGCGGACTGACGCGCGCCACGCGAACCTTTTCGCCTTCGCACACCGCCGTCACGAATCCGCCCAGCCAGCATGCAGCCACGTTGTCCGGATGCCCTTCGAGCTTGTACGCCTCTTCGAGAATTCGCTCCGTATCCCAGCCGAGCTGCCCAAAGTGCACGGCCAGCGCGATGCCGGCAAGCCGCGCGGCCGCCGACGAGCCGCACCCCATTCCCAACGGAATGGCATTCACCATGCGGATCGAAAGCGGAACCGCCGCCCGCTCCTGGCTCCGCATGATTTCTTCGTAGGTTTCGAGAATCAGGTTGCCGTCGAGCCGCGCGCAGCGGTCCGCGTCGCGCCCGCTCGCCGCCACCGCGAATTCCTGCGCCGCCTCAGCTTCAATCTCCAGGAAGAAATCCAGAGCCACTGCAACGGCATCGAATCCCGGCCCCAGGTTCGCCGAGGTTGCAGGCAGACGGAGTCGAAGCACGCGAATCTTTCCCTGATCGTCCATCGCGCCGCTCATCCCACTTCGCCCTCGATCGCCGCCAGTACCGCCGCCGGTGTGGCGTCCACGGTGATCGCATCGCGACGCAGCGCTTCAATCGCCGCCTCCGACCCCAGCTTCTCCTCATCGGTCAGCAGCGTTCCGCGATGGAAGTCGATCGTATAGTCCGCATCCTTGAGCGTGTGCCCGGTCAGCACCAGCACCACCGTTTCGTCCGCGCGGATCGCTCCCTTCGCGCGCAGCTTTTTCAATCCCGCCAGCGTGACCGCCGACGCAGGCTCGCAGCCCAGGCCCTCGGCTCCAATCTCCGCCTTCGCAATCGCGATCTCCGCTTCGCTCACATCGAGGCAAAAACCGCCGCTCTCCTGGATCACTCGTGCCGACTTGCGCCACGACGCCGGGTTCCCGATGCGAATCGCCGTTGCGCGCGTGTGCGCCTCCACCGGCTCCAGCACCGCGCCATGATTTTCCTTCAGGCTCTTCACCAGTGGATTTGCGCCCGCTGCCTGAATCACGCTGATCTTCGGCAGCCGCGCCACCAGCCCTAATTCGCGCATCTCGCGGAACCCCTTGCCCAGTGCCGAGCTGTTCCCCAAATTCCCTCCGGGAACGATCAGATGATCGGGCACATTCCAGTCAAAGGCCTCCGCAATCTCAAACGCCGGCGTTTTCTGCCCCTCGAGCCGGTAGGGATTCACGGAATTCAGCAGGTAAACCGGCGCCTGCTTCACAATCTCCGTCAACAGGCGCAGGCAGCCGTCGAAGTCGGTCTTCACCTGGCAGGTGACTGCACCGTAGTCCATCGCCTGCGACAGCTTGCCCCACGCAATCTTTCCCTCCGGAATCAACACCAGGCTGCGCATTCCCGCACGCGCCGCATACGCCGCCATCGATGCCGACGTGTTCCCCGTCGACGCGCACGCTACCCACGTGAACCCGCGCTCACGCGCCACGCTCAGCGCCGCCGTCATGCCCGTGTCTTTGAACGAGCCCGACGGATTCATCCCCTGGTGCTTGGCAAATAGCTGATCGATCCCCAATGCCTTTGCCGACCGCGGCAGGTGATACAGCGGCGCATTGCCCTCGCGCAGCGAGACCGCGTTGCCAAAACTTTCAAGAATCGGCAGCAGCTCGCGGAAGCGCCACACGCCCGACTGATCCAGCGCTTCGGGCGAGCAGCGCCGCTCGCGCCACAGCCACTTCAGCGCGCCTGGATTCGGCCGGTCATGCCCGCCGCGCTGGTTCCAGCCGGGATATTCCACCTCAAACAGGTCCCCGCAGACCGCGCAACGAAAGTCCGGCCTGGCCTCGGCGCCAGCGATCCGGGTGCCGCAGCCAAAGCAGCGCAACTGATGCAGATTTTCGTTCATGTCTATCCCCGAAACAGCGTGGGTAGAGGTCGCATACACTCAGCATAACCACGGGTAAAGTCGTATGCGCGCCCTTTCGACGAGCGGATCACGCGGTTTCGTTGCTAGGTGTTAGCCTAGCAGGTGTACGCCGATTCCCGCTGTGCAAGGAAGGCTCGCCGCGCCGATGTCGAAGGGATTTCTCATCGCACTTTTCGCGCTCATGCTTGCCGTGCCGCTCTCTGCGCAGACCCCTCTGCGCATCGCCGCTGCCGCCGATCTCGAGCCCGTCCTTCCACCCCTTCTCGCGCAGTTCGAACGCGACACCGGCATTCATGTCGAAGTCACCTACCAGGCCTCGGCCATGCTCACCGCGCAAATCGAGAACCGCGCTCCCTTCGATATCTTTCTCGCCGCCGACCTCGGTTTTCCCAAGCGCCTGATTGATGATGGCCTCGCCGACGCCGCCGGCTCCGCCGACTCCAGCACTCCCATCACCTATGCACGCGGCACGCTTGTCCTCTGGGAGCGGAAAGACTCTCGCCTGCCTCCGCCGTCGCTCGACCTTCTCCGCGACCCGAATCTCAAAACTCTTGCCATCGCCAATCCCGATCGCGCGCCCTATGGCCGCGCCGCCGTCGCCGCGCTCAGGACTCTCAATCTCTACGACACGCTCAAGCCGCGCCTCGTTACCGCCGAGAACATCGCCCAGGCCGCGCAGTTTGTCGACTCCGCCAACGCCGACGCCGGCCTCATCTCGCTCACCTCCGCGCTCACGCCGCGGCTTTCGGCCGACGGATCGTACTTCGTCATTCCGCGCGATCTCTACCCGCCCATCGAGCAAGGCGCCGTCATTGTCTCGAACACCAAACAGCGCGCCGCCGCGCACAAGTTGCTCGACTTTCTCCTTTCGCCCGCCATTCAAGCCCAACTCGCCAAGTCCGGCCTCACGCCGGTCAAATGAACCTCATGGACTGGCAAGCGTTCGCTCTCTCACTTCGTCTCGCCACCTTCACCACCGCGATTCTTCTCGCTATCGCCGTGCCTCTCGCGGCGCTCATTGTGCTGGGCCGGGGCCGATGGCTCGCCGCGATCGAGGCACTCGCCACCTTGCCCATGGTCCTGCCGCCTACCGTGCTCGGCTTTTTTCTTCTCGTCCTGCTCGGTCCGCGCACCGCCTTTGGTCGCGGCATCACCGCCCTGCTCGGCCACCCGCTCGCATTTTCCTTCGATGGCCTCGTCGTCGGATCGGTCATCTACAGCCTTCCCTTCGCCGTGCAGCCTCTCGTCGCCGGATTTGCTTCGGTCGACACCGCTCTTGTCGATGCCGCGCGTCTTCTCGGCGCCGGACCTGTGCGCCTCGTCTCCAGCATCCTGGTTCCGCTCGCGCGCCGCTCGCTGCTTGCTGCCATCGTACTCAGTTTTCTCCACACTATCGGCGAATTTGGAGTCGTCCTCATGCTCGGCGGCGACATTCCCGGCGCTACGCGCACGCTTTCCATCGTCCTTTACGATCAAGTCGAAAACTTCGACTATGCCGCCGCCAATCGGACCGCCGCCGTGCTCCTCGGCCTCAGCGCCCTGGCTCTTGCCGTCGTCTACGCCACCAGCAAAAAACGTGGGGGCGCGCGCCGTGATTAATTTCTCGCTCGATGCGCGCCGCGGCAGCTTCCACCTCGAGGTGGAGTGTACTATCGCGTCCGATTGGACCGTCATCTTCGGCCCCTCTGGAGCGGGTAAAAGCACGCTGCTCCGATTGCTCGCCGGGCTCGACCGTCCCATTCACGGCCGCATTGCTCTCGACGATCGCGCGCTTACAGATACGGCCGCCCGCCGCCACGATCCACCCGGTCGTCGCCAAACCTCACTTGTCTCGCAGCAGCCTGCGCTCTTCCCTCACCTCACCGCAGCCGCAAACGTCGCCTATGGCCTGCGCAGCCTCGATCGCGCTGCCCGCGCGCGCCGCGTGGAGCAGATGCTGGATTTGGTCGGCGCCACGGATCTCGCCGCACGCTACCCGCAGCATCTTTCCGGGGGCCAGGCGCAACGCGTCGCACTGGCGCGAGCCCTCGCGCCTGCGCCCCGCTTGCTTTTGCTCGATGAGCCGTTCTCTGCTCTTGATGGAGTGGCCAGCGATGCGCTCCTCGCCCGCCTGCAGCAGTGGCTGCGCGACAACAACGTTCAGGCCGTCATGGCCACCCACGATGTCTCGGACGCGCTCGCCACCGGTGCTGAGGTCCTGCTGCTTCGCGAAGGCCGCCTCACTGCTCTCGGGCCAGCGGCCAACGTTCTCGCCTCAGAGCGCGAGCGGCTCCTCGGACGGCTTCGCTCAAACTAGAACCCTATTAGCTCCGGCTCGCGCTCGAGATGAATGCCGAACTTTGCCTCGACGGCCTTCGCAATCCGGTCAGCCAGCGCGAGAATTTCCTCGGCCTTCGCATCGCCGCGATTCACCAGCGCCAGCGTGTGCTTCGACGAGATTCCCGCCGCGCCCATCGCGTATCCCTTGGCGAATCCCGCCTGCTCAATCAGCCACGCCGCGGGAATTTTCACCAGTCCACCGTCGCCCGGAAACGCGCGCATCGCGGCGCCGGAATTCGCCGCAACTTGCCGTACACGTTCGGCGGCCTCCTGCGTCACCGATGGATTCTTGAAGAAGCTCCCCGCGCTGCGGCAATCCGGATGGCCCTCTACGATCAGCATCGCCTTGCTGCGTCGAATCTCCCGAACCGCCGCCGCAACCTCCGCAAGCGCAGGCGGCGTCGCCCGCCCTTGAAAGCGGTCCTTCAGATCCTGATACGCAATCAGCGGCGCGTCGTGCTCTCGCAGCCGGTAGTCGACGCGCGTCACAATGAACATCCCTCGATCCGTCGAGTTGAACCGGCTCCTCCGATACGCGAACCCGCACTCCGCCGCCGTGAACTCGACGAACGTGCGCTCGCTCAGGTCAAACGCGCGCACGCGCTCGATGACCGAAGCCACCTCCTGTCCATACGCGCCCACATTCTGCACCGGCGTCCCGCCCGCGCTCCCCGGAATCCCCGCCAGGCATTCGATCCCCGCGCACCCATCCGCAACGGCGCGCCCGACAAAGCGGTCCCAATCCTCGCCGGCGCCGACGCGTAACGCCTCGCCATCCCGCTCGATACCCTTCACTGCAACATGCAGCACAAGCCCCTCGAATCCCTCATCGGCCACCAGCACGTTGCTGCCGCCGCCCAGAACGAACAGCGCCACGCCCTGCTCGCGCGCCCACTCGCTCGCTTCCACAATCTCCGCTTCGCTCGCCGCCTCAACGAACCACCGCGCCGGCCCGCCGATGCCAAACGTTGTGAACGGCGCCAGGAGTTGTCTTTCTCTGATCTGCATCGGTTCAAGCGTACACCGCAAGGGCCGCACACGATAGAATGATCTCAGGCAACTTCTCCTGCCGGAGGCAAACATGTATCCAGAACTGATGGTGATTCCTATGCGCGAGGAACTGGTGCGCGCCGGAATCAAGGAAACCCGGACCGCCGAAGAAGTGGACGCAGCTCTGGCGGAGCCCGGAACCACTCTCGTCGTCGTCAACTCCATCTGCGGCTGTGCGGCAGGCAAGGCCCGCCCCGGCATCCGCCTCGCTCTCTCGAACTCTGCCAACCAGCCCGATCGCAAGATCACCGTCTTTGCCGGCCAGGATCGAGAGGCCACCGATCGCGCCCGCAGCTACTTCGAGGGCTATCCACCCAGTTCGCCCGCCGTTGCTATCCTGCGCGATGGTAAGCTCGTTTACTTGATGCAGCGCTCCGTCATCGAGCAGTCCACCGCTCAGCATATCGCTGGCGAGCTCACGCGCGCCTTCGACACGTTCTGCGCCAAGGCGCCTGCCTGAAGCCGCGTCAACCAGATCTCCGCAAACAAAACGGCCTCCCGCAAAGGGAGGCCGTCGTCCTTTAAAATCATCGACTCCGCTCAGTCCGCCACCTGCGCCTTCGCCAGTTTTTGTACCTTGCTATGCCGCACAGAGTAGGCGAAATAAATGATCAGCCCGAGGATCAGCCAGCCGATCATCACTTCCCACGTGATCAGCGCCAAACGCGACATCAGAAAGATCGCCGAACCGATTCCCAGAATCGGCACCAGCGGGACCAGCGGCGTCTTGAACGGCCGATGTAGCTCGGGATGCCGCACGCGCAGCACCCACACTCCTGCACACACAATCGTGAATGCCAGCAGTGTCCCGATGTTCACCAGATCGGCCAACCGCGAGATGGGCAGGAACGCGGGAAACAGGGCCGCAAAGATCCCAAACACAATCGTCGTAATCCACGGCGTGCGGAACTTCGGATGGACCGCGGAGGCCCACTTCCACAGCAGCCCGTCTTTCGACATCGAATAGAAGACGCGCGTCTGCCCCAGCAGCATCACCAGCATCACCGTGGCCAAGCCGAATATTGCTCCAATCTTCACCAGCAGCGCGCCCCAGCTCACGCCTGTGGCGTCAATACCGACCGCCACCGGAGCTCCGACATTCAGCGTTTTGTAGCTCACCAAGCCGGTGAGAACCAGCGACACCAGGATGTACAGGATGGTGCAGATCGCCAGCGAACCCAGAATCCCGATGGGCATATCCCGCTGCGGCTTCTTGGCCTCCTGCGCCGCAGTCGATACCGCGTCAAACCCAATGTAGGCGAAGAAAATGCGCGAGGCGCCTTTGGAGATTCCTCCCCAGCCAAAGTTTCCGGCTGCGTCCTTCGGCGGAATGAAAGGATGCCAGTTCAGCTTCGCCACTTCCGGATGGCGAAACAGGAAGTACCCTCCGACCACTAAAAAGATCGCCACCACGCTGAGCTTGATGAACACGATTGCGGAGTTGAAGTTCGCCGACTCCTTGATCCCAATCACCAGAATGACCGTGATCAACATGACAATCGCCATGGCAATCAAATTTAAGGCCGCAGTCACATGGGGCAGGCCGGCATCGCTCACCCCCGGCGGCAGTGACGTCACCGGCATCCACTGGCTCTGGTAAAGCACGAGCCGCGTACCTGTCGACGCCGTCAATTGCGGCAGAATGTGAATGCCGAACTGCTGCAACAGACTATTGAAATATCCTGACCAGCCGGAGGCCACAGTGGATGCGCCAAAGGCGTACTCCAGCACCAGGTCCCAGCCGATAATCCACGCCACCAGTTCGCCCAGAGTGGCATAGCCGTAGGTATACGCCGAACCGGCGATCGGAATAATCGAAGCAAACTCCGAATAGCACAGCCCGGCAAATGCGCACGTGATTCCCGCCAGCACGAAGCTCAGCGCCACAGCAGGGCCGGCGTAGAGCGCGGCGGCCTGGCCCGTCAGCACAAAAATTCCCGCGCCGATCACCGCCCCGATTCCCAGCGTCACCAGGTTCACAGCCCCCAGCGAGCGCTTCAGCGTGTGCTCGCCTTGCTCGCCCGCCTCCAGCGAGAGCATCGACATGGGTTTAACGCGCAGCAGCTTCGAAGCCAATAAGAGACATCCTCCTTCGCGAATGTGTGGAACGGAATCAGCACCGCAGCCGGAACATCAAGCAGAACCGAACCATCGCCAATTCTGCCAATGGGACGCGTATCGCAATCATACGATATGGAACCCGCCTGCCCGCGCAAACCCCGGCACGGGCCGCTCGGCCCGCTTCGCTCATTAAAATTGTCTCGATTCCGGTCAGAGATCGTATCGCTCTCGAACAGTCGGCGTCGCACTTTCAGACACTTGGTGCCCAGCTTTCGGACGGCAACTGTCTCGCTTTGAGACAGTGAGCCGGCCGCATGAGCTGGCCGCCACGGCTATCCCAGCGCTTTCATCCACCGCCGGAACTCGCCTGCGGGATCGGCCGCGCGAAAGATTGCAGCGGAAACACCCACCACGCTCGCCCCCGCTGCCAGAATCTCTGGAGCCGTCTCCAGCACAACTCCTCCCACGGCGACGAGCACCGCATTCGGTCCCGCCTGCTCCCGCAGCCGGCGCACGCCCTCTGAGCCGATCGCCGACTTCGTCGTCTGCTTTGTCTGCGTCGGACCAACGGGCCCGACCGACAGATAATCCACCGGCTCCTTCAGAATTCCCGACAGCAGCGTCTCCGTCCCGCCGTAGGTGCCGACAATCCTGTCCGGACCGAGCATCTGCCTCGCCTCCGCCGGAGTCGCATCACCCGCGTCCACATGCACGCCGTCAAATCCGGCCTCTTCCACAAGATCGGCGCGATCATCGAGGATCAGCTTCACCGTACCCGCCGACAGCACCGCGCGAAGAATCGCCGCATCCGCCAGCACCTCGGCGTCGCTTCCAGTTTTGTTCCGGTATTCGAGCAGCGTCACGCCGGCCTCGACCAGCTCGCCGCCCAGCCGCCGCAGAAACTCCGCACGTCCCGCCCGCGGAATCACTCCCGCATCAAGAATCGGATACACCTTAGGAAACAAAAAGGACATGAATCAAGAGTAGTTCACGCAAGACCGAGACCAGAAGCCAGCGCTTTCCAGCGAGTCGCCCCTTCTCTGAACTCTGAATTCTGGTCTCTGATTCCTGATCGCTGATCGCTGATCCCTGTTCCCTGCCTCTCTTACATCTCGTCCGCGCTCGGCCCGTACACGCCAGGAACCTTCGCGTTCAGGAGCCGCAGGTACACGCTCATCTGTCCGCGATGGTGGATCATGTGGTTCATCACCGCGTCGCGGAACACCTTGTGCTTGGGATCGTTGATGTACGCCGTACCGCCCCAGAGAAACTGCCAGTTCCGTTCCCACTTGTCTCCGGTTGTCGCCGCCAAGGCCGTGCGAGTCTCGGCCAGCTGCTTGTCGAACTTGGCGAGCAGGTCGGCCTTGCTCGCGGGCACATATGGCTCGAACTTGCTGTCCGGCCCAAATTCAATCTTGTCCTTGGTGAGCGTGCTCATCGCCCAGTCACCGGCAAAATCGGTGAGATGCCCGGCGAGCCGGCCCAGGCTCATCGACTTGGGGTGCGGTTTGTAGTTCCAGTCCACGTTATCGGGGATGGCATCGAGCATTTTGCGGGTCTTCGCGGTTTCCGAGTCAAATTCAGCAATTAAGTCTTTTTGAAAATCCATGCGAGCAACCTCCACGTTGCCCACACAGCATAGCCGAACTCAGCCCCAAAGGGCGAAGAAAAAGCGATAAAAATCGCAGTGGAAAAAATTGCACTTTTTTGGTGCAACTCGAAACAGGCCACTTCGCAAGCCCAAGAAGAGCTTCGCAATCAATCAGTTGTCTCGATTGTTCGCCTGGTTTCTGCCCTCGGCCTTACGCCGGCTGCTCTTCCTTCTCAGCCCGAGCCGCCAGGAACCGCTCCATGAACCCGGTATCGAACTCGCCCGCCCTGAACCCCTCGTCCTTAAAGATTTCCTCGTGCAGCGAAATCGACGTCTCGATTCCCTGCACGATGAACTGGCTCAGCGCCCGCTCCATCCGCGCCATCGCCTCCGCGCGATCCACTCCATACGAGATCAGCTTGGCGATCAGCGAGTCGTAATACGGCGGGATCACGCCCTCGGCATAGAGCGCCGTGTCCACGCGAATCCCGTTTCCGCCTGGCACATTGAACGCCGTGATCTGGCCCGCCGACGGCGTGAATTTCTGCGGGTGCTCGGCATTGATCCGGCACTCGATCGCGTGCCCGCGCATCTCCAGCTTCGGCGGCAGAATCGCATCCAGCTTTTCGCCCGCGGCAATTCGCAACTGCGCTTTCACCAGGTCGACGCCCGTAATCGCCTCCGTCACCGGATGCTCCACCTGGATGCGCGTGTTCATTTCGATGAAGTAGAGCTGATGGCTCGCGTCCATCAGGAACTCCACCGTCCCCGCATTCTGGTAGCCGATCTCTTTCATGCAGTGGCACAGCGTTCGGCCCACTTCCTCGCGCATCTTCGGAGTGACCTGAAGGCTCGGCGCTTCTTCAATGAGTTTTTGATGGCGCCGCTGGATAGAGCACTCGCGCTCGAACAATGACGCCACGTTGCCGTGCTCGTCGGCCAGCACCTGGAATTCGATGTGCCGCGGCCGCTCGATGTATTTCTCCATGTAGAGCTCGCCGTTGCCGAACGCGTTGGCCGCTTCGTTGAATGCCGCATGAAGAAGATTCGGCAAATCCTCGGCGTCGCGCACAATCCGCATCCCACGCCCACCTCCGCCCGCCTTGGCCTTCAGGATGACCGGGTACCCCACCTTTTCGGCCCACTTGGTCGCGTCTTCCGCCGTCGTCAGAATCCCATCCGACCCCGGCAGAATCTGCACCTTCGCCCTCTTCATCGCCTGCCGCGCTTTCTCTTTCTCGCCCATCAGCCGCGTCACTTCCGGCGGCGGCCCAATGAACTTGATGTTCGATGCGCGGCACACTTCGGCAAAGTTTGCGTTTTCGCTCAGCAGCCCGTATCCCGGATGGATCGCTTCCACATCTGCGATCTCCGCCGCTGAAATCACCGCCGGCACATTCAAATAGCTGTCCTGCGCGCGCGGCGGCCCGATGCAGATCGCCTCGTCGGCAAAACGCACGTGCAGTGCGTTGCGGTCCGCCTCGCTGTACACAGCAACGGTGCGAATGCCCAGTTCCCGACACGCGTTCAACACGCGTAGCGCGATCTCGCCTCGATTGGCAACCAGAACCTTACGAAACATGAATTACCTTTGGGAGGAGGATAAAAATCCGCGAAAGTTCGCTCCGCTCCGCACCGCTATGCCTGACGTATCGCGAACAGCGGCTGCCCGAATTCGATCGCCTGCCCGTTCGACACAAGGCATTTCACCACCTCGCCCGACGCATCCGATTCGATCTCGTTCATCAGCTTCATGGCCTCGATGATGCCTATCACCTGGCCCTTCTCCACATGATCGCCTGGGTTTACAAACGGCGCGGCTCCGGGAGACGGCGAGCCGTAGAAGGTGCCCACAATCGGCGACTTCACCAGGTGCAGCCCGGCTTCCGGGTCGACAGCCGGCTCCGCAGCAGCGCCTGCTTCTCCGCCACTCGATCCTTGCCCCGATCCCCCCTGCGCACTCGCGCCGGCCTGCGTCCCGCTCTGCGGCGCAGCCCGTAACAGCCGCGCCAGGTCGCTGAGCGAACCTGCCCCGCTCTCCTGCGGATTGAATTTCAGACGGATCTTCAGGTCGCCGCGGTCCACATCGAACTCGGCCACCCCATGCTGCTTCAAAAACTCGATCAGTTGCCGCAGATCCTCAATGTCTTGTTGCTTCATTCGTTCCTTCACTTCCACGTCCCTCAGCCAAAACGGCGGTCCGCCGCATTTCAAAGTTCGATCAGCGCCTTGGGCGCCGGCGTCAGCACCTGTCCTCCGTTACGTGTTACGGCCACCATATCTTCGATGCGGATACCGAACTTGCCCGCCAAATAAACGCCCGGCTCGATGGTGATCACCATGCCAGGCGCGAGCCGCATCGATTGCCCCGCGCCAACCCTGGGGGGCTCGTGAATCTCGAGTCCAACGCCGTGGCCGGTGGAGTGCGTAAACGCCTCAGCCAGTCCCTCCCTGCGCAACACGCTGCGCGCGGCCTCATCCACCTCAGCGCAGCTCACACCCGACGCCACGGCATGTACCGCGTTCTCCTGCGCCGCCAGCACCGCCTCGTAAGCCTTCCGCTCCTCGGGCCTCGGCTTGCCCAGGAAGACGGTGCGTGTCATATCCGAGCAGTAACCTTTGAGGATTATACCGAAGTCGAGCGTCACAAACCCCCGCCGCGGCAGTAGCGCAGCGGTTGCCTTTCCGTGCGGCATGGCCGAGCGCAGCCCCGACGCAACGATGGTCTCAAACGACATTCCCTCGGCGCCCATCGTCCGCGCCTGGTGCTCCAACTCCGCCGCTACTTCCAGTTCAGGAATCCCCGGCCGCAGCACGCTCAGGATGCACTCAAACAGCTTGCAACCTATCAGCGCCGCCCCAGCCATCACCGTCAGCTCGTCCTCGTCCTTCACCGTGCGCAACTGCTCGACAAACGGCGCGGGCACTGCCTGAAAAAACCTTCTGCGCAGACGGCTCGGCAACTCACTCTTCCATCGCGCCAGCTCCGCCACCGTGGTTCTCGCCGCATCGAACCCCGCCAGAGCAGCCACGCCCGGTTGCGCGGCCAGCCACTGCGCGGCCGATACCGCCGGCGGCCCCGTCACAATCTGCACCTGCGCCGCCTGCACTTCATCGGCCGCCTGCGCCGTGTAGCGCCCGTCCGTGAACAGGCGCGCAGACCCGCGCGTCACCGCCAGCGCGGCGCTCGATCCGGTGAATCCGCAAAGATACCGCGTGTCAGGAAGATGCGTGACAAGGAGCCCGGGGAACCCGGCGCGAGTCAGCTTGCGGCGCAGCGCGCCCATGCGGCGGAAGTGGTCCACGCGCTCAGTTTTATCATGGCGGGGACGGGACCTCAGCCTTCAGCCCGCAGCTCATGGCTTCGAGCTTCCAGCTGCCAGCTCACGCCGCTTTTCCGGCCGCCGTGTGCCTCCCAAGGCGAAAGAGGCCGATGGTGAGAGTCAACCCACAGGCAAGCATGGTCATGTGGAAGCCGATTTCAATAAAGATCATGCCATGCATGTTGAGGCCGTTGTGCATGTGCAGGTTGTCGTGCGCCCACCAATTCCCGATGAACCAGATGAGAGTCACGAACATCAATTTGTTGAGCCACGGGGCCCCAAGACTAAGGCCGCGGATCGACGGCCATCCGAAGATCAGGAAGGCTACGGCAAAGCCAAAGGCCAGCGCTTCAATGGCCGAAAGCGCAATGTAGCCCGGCACAAGAATCGCCGGCGGCATCGGAACAGCAGGGTTCATCGGCCAAATGTGTGGTCCGGCAACAAAGGCGGCGAGGCCGACAGCAACGGTAACGAGGAACATCCCCCATGCTCTACTCATGGACTTGATCTCCTTCAATTGGAATTTCGATTTTCCGCGGGGGGCCCGTTGAATTCTACAGTTCCTAAGGAATATTGCAAGACAAATACTGCATTTGCGGTCGATTTTCGTCGCATGACTGCCAGACTGCCCAGAGCCCTTCTTTGACCACCGGAGACCGGTTGAGGAAGGGTGGGCGGCCGCTCGCGTTCATCTCGGCTTGCTCTTCGTCCGCCACGCGATAGCAGCGTCACTGCAGTTTTAGTTCTGTTTATCGAGGAGTTACTGACGGGTGGCCGACGGGTTGCCGACTACACGCCCGTAACTCAGAAAAGACCGCGGCGCTGCTCGCCCAGATTGTACAAACTTTCTTTTGTTCTTCCTTCTTTGTCCTACCCAAAAACGTGACACGTTTTCGGGTAGGCATTCAGAAGTTCAATACCACTTACTCTCAGTCCGGTATGAAGGAAGTCTGCGTAGGTGCCCTACCGCTCGGCAACCATGGCTGGTTCCGGCGCACCCTTCGGAGAAGACAGATATCCTGTCGCCGTGTTCTTGGCCGCTCACGTTGTCAACCACGATCTCAAACAGCAATGGATCTTGTTCCAAGCGGCGTGAGCAATACTGAACATCTTTTATGACATTTCCGTGCTCCACTGTGGGTTCTCCTCTTTGGGCGGGCTCGATCCCTACCTGACATTCTTTCCTTCTTCCTGGCTTCATAAATCAAACCTCTCGTGAAGGAGAAACAATGATGAAACGTCTCTATGTAAGCGTTTGCGCTGTGATGTGTTTACTTGCTTTGAGTCGGACGTGCATAGCGCAGTCGAATCCCTGGAACGGCTCATGGAAGCTCGACCCGTCCTCGCTCAAATACGAGGGTGCAACCTTTTCCGTGGTTACCGACGCAGACGGTTTCACCGTTACACGCGGAGGCGAGGCGCAACCAAAGGTTGTGTGCGACGGAAAGGAGCAGAAATCGACTTTCGGCACGACATTGACTTGCACCAAGGCGGCTGATGGATATGCGATTGCCACGAGTAAGGATGGCAAGCCGACGCGGAAAACGACGATTTCAATTTCAGACGATGGCAAGACGCGAACCAGCAAATCTGAAGTCTTCCCAGCGGACGGAGAACCGTTCACAATGACGATGATTTCGGAGCGGGTGTCAGGCGGACCGGGACCGGCCGGCGAATGGAAAGAGGTCACGTTTTCCTCATCTCAAGACAGCGGGGTTCTCTCCATCGCAGTCAACGGCGACACTGTGGACTTCAAAGAGACGGACAGCCCGAAGCCGGTGACCTGCAAGCTCGATGGTACCGAGACGAAGTTTCCCGGCGGGGGATCGATGTCGATGAAGCTTGTCGATCCCAATACGCTGAAAGTGACCTATAAAGACGAAGACGGGAAGGTGCGACGTGAGAACACGTTTGCGCTTAGCGCGGACGGTACGACGATCACCGAGACAGACGTTACCCCGGCCCCGTCACTCTCAACAATGTCGGTGGTCTTTCACAGGCTTTAGGGGCGGTTCCGGGCCATTACCGCGCCGAGTCCAGATGCGCTTGAACAGGCTGAACTGGAAGAACTGGGGCGCAGCCCATGGGGTGAGGTGCGTTTCCAGTTCGGTTCATACAGGTGCGAAGCAGGGGCGGGTGTGCGCGGCAAGGGTACTCTGACCCATTGCCGGAGTGGACTGATGCGGAAAGCGTTGATCTATCGTTGCACTGGCAGCGGCAGGACGAGTGGACCCAATAATCTGATTTGGTGGGATTCTAACGAATGCCGCACCAGCGAGCTGAGAGCTGACAGCTGACAGCTGAAAGCTTCCGGCTACTAGCGACAGGCGAGCTACAGGTTGTTCGTCGATTCGCGCTGCACGGGCTTCTTCTTGCCCGCATTCACATCGCCGGCGTTCATCTCGCTTTGCCGGTCCATCCACTCATCGAGGCGCGAGCGCTTGAAGCGCCAGCGGTTGCCCAGCTTGAACGCCGGAACAAATCCTTCAGAGGCGTACTTGTAGAGCGTGTCCGCGGAGATGCCAAGGTAAGCCGAGGCCTGGCGGATATCCATGACCTCGCGAATCTCAGGAACGAGAAGGTTGGAACGGGCTGCAGCGTTGCGCATAGGTGCCTCCCGAAATCACGGGATAAATAGGGTCAATTTCCGGTAAATAGGCCGGTATTCCCGACTTTACCGTAACCTGATCATTTGATTCAAGAAATATTCGGAAGTTACACGAAATTCAGGGAGTCCGGCCAATCGGGCTGCGCCGCGCAGGGCTGTGGAAAACCCCAACCTATTGTGTATCGGCGGGGGGCGCGACTCAACCCGTAGCGCCCTTGGCAAAGATGGTCCGGAGGAAGGCAGCCAGGAGCCAACCGCCGGATTCAGTTGCCTAAAGGCCACCGCTCCCTCCGGCCCGAAAAGCAACCGGAGATCCTTCCTTGCTGGCCGCCGGACTTTTCGATCGCTCCATGGCCTCGGCTGACTCCACGGGAAACGCGCCGTTCGTTCTATCGGGAGCCGCGTAAGCAACCGCAGCTGGCTGCTCGAGCGGCACCGCCGCGCTTATCATTTCTGATTCGCCGCAAGTTGGTACCATGTGGCATTGGCTTGCGCGGGCGCTCCCCCGGCGTCGCCACTTTCTTTCGGATTTCTTGCGCTTCCCTTCCGGGCCATTTATCGCTTTAGACAGTCTTTGCTCCCGAAAGAAGCGATTGAAATCGTGTGCTTCAAGAAAAAGGCCATTGGAGGAGTTGGTGCGCAAGAGAAATCTTCCTCTTCAGATGCGCGAATTGAACGGCTTTCCGTGCCGATCGAAAACCCACACAAGCTTCTGCCTCATCGCAACGGCAATCCTGCTTGCGGCCAGCGTGGGAGTCATGGCACAGGCGCCACCGGTACTCAACACGCCTTACCGCTGCGCAAACGGGATCACATACACCGTTACGATCTGCAAGCCGTTCGGAGCGGATCAGTGGTGCCAATGGACCGAGCAGCAGAACGGCCAGCTGGTGACAACGGTCAACAGTACCTGGTCCTCAATGACAGGGAGACTGCAGGGCTGTACGGTTGCACCTGCCACCACAAGCACGGGAACGAACGCTCCTGGCGCCACACCGACTCAGCCGCCGACGGGCACCCAGCAGACCTTCAATCCACCGTATCTGAAGGAATTTCCGACAGTGGACCGGATCATGACGCAACTCAAGGGTTCGAGCGTGCAGGATACGGCGTATCGACAGCTGACCGCGTTGCATGAGTTTGCGCAGATGATCGCTGCCTTGGCTGGGCCGCGCATGACCCAGAACCAGCTCACGCCCGATGAGGCGCGGATCGTCACCAGCTACTTCAATGCATACACCAATCTTGCGAAGTCGACGACGAATCCGCAGGATGCTTATGCGAACGATCCTCAATTCACGGCCAGCCTGTTTACCACTTTCAAGATGCCGGCCGTGCAACAGCTTTGGGAGAATGCCAACGCCATGACGGGCGAGCAGGCGGGCGGCGGCACGCCCAGGCCGCTGCCGCCGACGAACGATCCAAGCCAAATCGCAATACGGCGCTGCTTTGAGCTGGGCGGCACCGGGCTCGAGTGCGTGGGCGCCGGAATGAGCGAGGGATTCAAGCAGATGATCGGCATCGACACCGGCGCGCTTACAAGTTCAGGCAAGGCCAGCCTCGTGATGCTCGGCACGTTCACGGCGTTGAGTGGATTGACGTTCTCGTTTGCTGACTCGAGCGTTGACATATCCAATTGCGGCAAGATGTCGCGGGGCGGCCACAATTACTCGGTCAGTGTCACGGGCGGCAGGTATGTGATCAACATTGCCAATCAACCGCAGGCGCTGGTCGTCGCCCTCGGACCGGATCGAAAGGGAGCCGGCCCTGCAGCGCAGGACATTACCGGGCAGCAGATTACCGGATATGAAGTGACGACGAATCGGAAAACCGGCGTAGTAGTCGGGCGGACGGCGATCTACGGGCCGATCACTGTGCACTGCAGTGTAGGCGCGCTGACGCCCGGACCCGACGTGATCGTGGACCCCGGGGACTCGAATGGTGGTGGCGTGCTGTCGGCTCTGGGAATGATGATGGGCATGCTCGCGGGCGATTCCGGGTCGAAGCAACCCACAGTGCCGGCCGGACCACGCATGGCGGGCGTATTCAAGGGAGCGGGCGGGCTGAAGATTCAGTTCAACGATGGAAACGCCGTAATCGATTGCGCACAGGTGCACGTATTGGCGCTCTACGATGTGTCGATGCAGGGGGGCCAGGCGGTTGTTGCGCTGGAGAACGGAGCGAATCCGTTCCATCTCACCGTTCACGCCGACGGAACGCTGAGCGGATCAGGAACGGCAACCGTCAACGGCAAACTGATGACGGCCTTGAATGGAGCCGATCCCATCTTCGCTCCGACGAGCGCGAGCTGCCCACTGAATGCATTGGCCGCGGCGAAGTAGAGCGAGTTTATCGGCTGCTATCTGGCCATGTTTGTAGTGTCCTGGTTTGAGGCGAACCATTCCGCAGGGTCTGAAGCTCCGGCGATCTTGAGCGGCGCGATTGCAGCACGCGACTCACCCACTGGGTGGGTGCCCCAGTCGTGCCCTTTCAAAACCGGATTCAAATAACCTGCCCGGGCGCTGGCTTTCTTGTTTCCTTGGTCCCTGTCTTTCTCACATTTCCTTCCGCCACCACGAAGTCTTCTCCTCGCTCAGGAACTTCGTCTTTTCGCCGCGCGAAAGATGAAAGTCGAGCCAATCGCCTTTCTGGAACGTAGAGCAATCGGGCCAGCTCGTGTCCTTATCGAGATGCGTCTCTGCCAGGTGATTGTCCACCAGCGTAATGTCGCTGGGACTGCACTCGACGACCTGCTGCGCATACAGCCAGAACGTGTATCCGGAAGGCGGTTCGGGAGGCGTCTGGTTGGCGATCTTCGTCAACAGCAGGATGAGAACACAGAGGGCTGCGATTATTGCGACCTTCTTCATGGCAATCGAGCGCTTTCAAGAGTACCGGAGACGCGCCCTCGCAGCCTCGTGGCGCAAACTTCGCCGGCTCCGGCCTGGCCTCGCGCATCCGTGAGGTCAAGTATAGCCAAGCTCAAGCCGCCATGCGGCCCGCGCCGCTCGCATCGGCGCGCAAATAGCAACGGCTTCCCTTCCCGGGAAGCCGTTCCGATTCATTTCGATTGGGCGCACGCCACGCTCGGCCGCCAGAAAAGCAGAAGGCGGCTCTTCGCCGCCCCCTGGTCACAAATCCCTGACTCCTTGGTCCCTCGTTCCCTTGGTCCCTGTCTTTCAGTTCTGGTCGTCGCGGCGGTGCAGCGTCGGCGGACCGTCGCCCGAGTCTCCCGAGTTGCCGCCCTTCTGCGCGCTCGCATCGCCGGAGTTGTCCGTGCCATCCCCGGTGCTTGCCCTGCGCAGCGAAGGCCGCGTCACACCCTTCGTGTCGGTCAGCCGGCGCTTGTTCTCAATCCGTGCCAGCCGCGCCTTCACGTCGTTGAATTCCGACGTCGTCACCAGATAATCGTCCTTGGCGGGAAGAATGCGCGCAATCTCCCACTGCGAGTGCAGGATGCGGTCGGGCGTTTGCGGATGGTCGCTGAACGCCTTCGCCACCAATCCCGGCTTGCGCTTCTCCAACGCCTGCACCTTCTCAAAGAAGGTGATGAATGCCTGCGGGTCGTAACCGGACCGGTACATATACTGGACGCCGAGGTAGTCCGCCTGCGCCTCAAAGTCGCGCGAGAACTGCAGGAACGTGATCGGGATGGCCAATTGCGCGGCCTCGTAGATCCCATATCCGGTCCAGTCGTACGGCAGCATGATCATCAGCGGCACCATGCCGATTTGCGCGTAATTCAGTCGCGTCATTTCGCGCGCCGCGTGGTGCGCGCAAACGTGCGCAATCTCGTGCGCCATCACGCCTGCCAGTTCCGCCTCTTCGTCCGCCGCCAGAATCAATCCCGAGTTCACGTAGAAGAACCCGCCCGGCAGCGCCATGGCGTTAATCTCGTCGGAATCGATCACCTTGATCGTGAACGGCACTTTGCAGTCGGAGTTCTTCACCAGGTTCTGCCCGATGCGGTTCACGTACTCGTCTACCACGGGATCGGTAATGAATTTGGTGCTCTTCTCGATCTCGTCGGCGAACTGCTTGCCCATCTTGATTTCGCTGTCGGTCGAGTACCAGTTGCCCAGCCCGCGCTTGCCGACGTCGCGATTGCCCACCGCGCTCACATCCTCGATGGTGCCGGGCTTTACCTTGATCATTTCGCTGCCCGGATCGACCACTTTGTTCGGATCCACGGCTTGGGGTCCGGCGCAGTCGCTGCCAACAGGCACGGTGCCCGGCTCCACGTCGTCAATCTTGTCCTCGCTCTGGCTCTTGTCCTTATCCTTGTCCTTCTTTTTATCCTTCTTGTCGTCCTTTTGCGCTTCGCACGGCGCCAATTGCCCGCTGCCCGCGTTCGATGCCGTTGTGCTGTCCGGCTTCCCAGATAGCCCTGGATCTCCGCCGGTTTGGGATCCAGCGGGTGGCTGCTGCGTGCCCGTCGGCGTCTGGGTCGCGATAGGACCCGTTTGCTGATCGGGCGGAGTCATCGGCGGTGTCTGCGCAGTTGGCGAGCCCGCCGGCGAATTCCCTGGAATGGGGCCGCCCACCTGCGCCCAGGCTCCCGCGGCAAGGGCCATCGCCATTCCCGCCAGAACCGCTGTTCTCCAACCCATGCGATCCACTGCCCTCATGACCTCACCTCCGCCCGCGTGCAAGCGCGGCCCGCTTCGCTCTATCCTTTAGACGCAAGTATCTGCCAATTCGGCAACAATGGCAAAACCACATTTTTTCGTTCTGGCCGTTACCAACTCCGTTCATCCCACCCTTTTCCACCGCCTCGGCTCGCTCCTTGCCTTCTCGATCCCGCGCTCCCTTGCTCCCTAGCCCCCTTGCTCCCTGCTTTCTTGTTCCTTTGGTCCCTCGGTCCCTGTTTTTCTGCTCCCTGTTCCCTGCCCTCTTCCCCCTTGCGTTAGAGTGAAGAAAACCGTCCGGGGGAGGCGTCTTGCGGCTTAATTGTCTGGCGGCTGTTTTGATTACCGTCTACGGGGCAGTGCTGCTTGTTGCCCAGGCCGCGCCTCCGTCTTCCAACCCTTCCGCCACCACCGCTCCGCTGCGCGGTCACTCCAGGAAGGCCCACGTTCCCCCGCCATCGGCCGCTCCCGCCGTCTTCGACGCCACCAGCCTCGGTTCCCCGATCGTCCTCGATAAGAACTGGCGCGTTGGCATCACCTCCGATTCCTCTGCGTCTTCGGCGACCTTCGACGATTCCGAATGGGTCATCCGCGACGCCCTCCCTTCCATCGGCGAAGTCCCCGACGTGGACACGAACGCGCCCGCGGCCGGTCCAAAACAATCCGGCGGGGCTCCGCCCTCAGCTCCTGCGCGACGCTACGCATGGTTCCGGCTTCATCTTCAGTTGGCTCCGCGTCACGGGCCGCTTGCACTGCTCATCGAACTGCCGGTCGTGCGCGGCGCCGCCCTCGGCCTCGGCTCTCCGGGACTCAGCCCCGAAGTCTTCGTCGACGGCAAGCCGGTTCAGCCCGAGGGACCGCATGGAGACGCGCCTGCAAGCTATCAGCCCATCTCGCGCCTTTACGATCTCAGCCTCGACCCGTCCCAGACTTCGCTGACCCTGGCGGTTCGCGTCATCTACAGCGCCTTCGGCAAAGATGCTTACGCCGGCTTCTTCTCCAACCACACCATCTACCTCGGCAACACCGGCGATCTCCAGAAGGAACTTAATCTTTGGTCTAATCAGGGCCTGTTCCAGCGCCTGCCTTATCTCGTCTACTCCATCCTCCTTGCCGTGCTGGCCATCTTTCTGTTCGCTCTTTATTTCGCGCAAAAAGGCCACACCGAATACCTCTGGCTTGCCCTGCACGAGCTTGCCCAGGCGCCCATCGGCTTTATCGAGCAGGCCGGCACGTCAGCCCGCATCGACGTCTTCTGGTGCGATGCGCTGGTGATGCAGCTCATCGCCATCTCCGCCTATTTGTTCTTTGAGTTTCTCGTCGCCTTTCTCTCTTTGCCGCGGCGATGGTACATCCGGACGCTTCGCTACAGCGCTCCGGTGCTGGCCTTCGTAGGCCCCGCGTTCCTCATGCTCTTTCACCGTGGAACCATCGTCTTCCTCGCGGCCATCTTCCTTCTTAGCCTCCTGTGGGTGATCGGATGGGCGATCTTCGTCTTCGGCAACCTCATCTCCGCCGCGGTGCACCGCAACTTTGAGGCGGGTCTCTTTCTGGTTCCACTCGGAATCAGCCTGATCGGCGCGGTCGATGTCGCCCTGGTCTCCGCCATGAGCGGCGAAGGCGGCTCCCCCGGTCGATCGCCGCTCACCTTCCAGGCCGGCCCCATTCCCATCCACTTCTCCAACCTCGGCAACTATGCCAGCATTCTCGTCATCGTGCTCATCGTCTTCTTCCGCTTCCTCCGCATCCAGCACGATCAGGAACGCGCCACCACCGAGCTGGCCGCCGCGCGCAGCGTGCAGGAGCTTCTCATTCCCCAGGAAAAACTGGCCACGCCGGGCTTCGAGGTCGACTCCGTCTACAGTCCCGCTACCGAAGTCGGCGGCGATTTCTTCCACGTGCAAACGGTCGGCGTCGAGGGCCTCCTGGTCGTCATCGGCGACGTTGCCGGCCACGGCCTCAAGGCCGCCATGAACGTCTCGCTCCTGATGGGCGCTTTGCGGCGCACCCCGGAGCGCAATCCTGCACGAATCCTCATGTCACTGAATGGCGTGCTTTCAGGCACCGAGAGCTTCACCACCTGCCAGGCCATCTGGTTCGGCGTCAACGGCGAGATGGTGATCGCCAACGCCGGCCATCTGCCGCCCTACCTCAACAGCCAGGAGATCAATCTTCCCGGCGCACTTCCTCTCGGCGTCCTCGCCGAGGTGGTGTATGAAGAGGCCCGCTTCTACCTGCATCCCGGCGATCGCCTTCTCTTGCTCTCCGATGGTGTCGTCGAGGCCCGGCAATCGAACGGCGAGCTTTTCGGCTTCGATCGCGTCCGCCAGTTGAGCCAGCAGCCCGCACTCTTTCTGGCCGAGGCCGCCAAGTCCTTCGGCCAGCAGGACGACATCACCGTCCTCACCGTGCGCCGCCTGGTCGCTGCCGCTGACTAGCGCAACGCGGCTATACCAGCGGTCTCTGAGTAACGCCGGCATCCTCGCCGGCTGTCGTGCGGGCGTCCTCGACCGCACTCCTTCAATCCTGTTCTCCCGTTCCCTCGCTGACTCGCTGACTCGTTGACTTGCTGACTTGCTAACTCGCTGACTTGCTGACTCCGCTAACATCGCTAACTCCGCCGCCTGTTGTACCCTTCTCGCATGAAATCCGCGTACGCGTTCAAGTTGTTTCTTGCTGTCGCGATTGGTGTGCTCGCCGGCGAGGCCGTCACCCAGGATTACGCGACGTGGCATGGGCTGGGACGCGAAGCCTTTCTCGCCTACCAGGGGAATCAGTTCGATCAGTACATGGCCCATCCCGGTCCCGTCGCCGAGAACATTGTGATTGCCACGCTTCTCATGTTGCTTTGCGTCGCTCTCTATGAAGGCTTTGCCTTCGTAGGAGCAAAATGCGTCTCTTTGATTATGGCTACGCTCCGCGAACACTGACGTTGTAACCTGTCTGAACGCGAGGTTTCATGCCTTCGAGCCCGTCCCCGCAGACACCTGCAACCGCACACCCTTTCAACCCCGCCTTGCTGTCCCTCGAGGCCGCCGCCTTCGTCGCCCTCCTCGCCGGCACCATCTATCTCTTCAAAACCAACTCCGCCTCTCTCCATTGGACGCAAGGCTACAACCCCACCGGCAGCACCGTTCTCTCCACATTCATTGCCGCGCTGCCCATCGTCATTCTTCTCGGCGCCATGGCCATCCTGCGCCTCAAGGCGCATCTCGCCGCTATCGCCGGACTCGCCACCGCGCTCCTCGCCGCCACCATCGTCTTCCACATGCCCGTCCGCCTCGCCTTCACCGCCGCGGCCTACGGCGCGGGCTACGGCGTATTCCCCATTTGCTGGATCATTCTTCCCGTCATCTTTCTCTACGACCTCACCGTCAAGACCGGCCGCTTCGCCACTCTGCAGCAAAGCCTCACCGGCATCACCGCCGATAGCCGCCTCCAGCTTCTCCTCATCGCCTTTGCTCTCGGGGCGTTTTTTGAGGGCTCCTGCGGCTTCGGAACCCCCGTCGCCGTCTGTTCCGCCATCCTCATCAGTCTCGGCTTCAGGCCGCTCCAGGCCGCGGGCCTCTCCCTGCTCGCCAACACCGCCCCCGTAGCCCTGGGAGGCATGGGCATTCCTATCATTGCTCTCCACGGCGTCACCGGCCTCGATCTGTTCGCCCTCACCCGCACCACCGCCACCATCCTCGTGCCCTTCGACCTCCTCATCCCCTTCTGGCTCATCTGGGCTTTCGCGGGCTTCCGCGCCATGCTCGAAATCTGGCCCGCGATTCTCGCCGCAGGCGCCACCTTCGCCGCCGCACAGTACCTCATGGCTACCTACAGCGGCCCTTGGCTTGTGGCCATCGTCTCCGCCGCCGCCACCATCGTCGTCCTCGTTGTTTTTCTGCGCTTCTGGCAGCCCCGGCACACACTCAATGTCGATCTCGACGACATCACGGGCCAGGTTCAGAAGCATCACGGCCACAGTGCCGCGGCCATCTTCAGAGCCTGGCTGCCTTGGCTGGTCTTGAGCCTCGTCGTTCTCGTCTGGGGTCTGCCCCGCATTTCCGCATGGATGGACGCTCACTCGACCGTCAAGCTCACAGTTGCCGGCCTCCACAACGCCATCCATCGCGTTCCGCCGGTCGTCGCAGCGCCCACCGCTGAAGCCGCGGTCTTCAACCTCAACTGGCTCACCGCCACCGGCACCGGCATTCTGCTCGCGGCGCTCATCGCAGGCCTCCTCATGGGCCTCGGTCCTCTTTCGCTGGCATCCGCGTTCGTGCGCACCGTCGTCAATATCCGTTACACCATCGTCACCATCGCCGCGATGATGGCCATCGGTTACATCACCCGCTACTGCGGACTCGATGCCACGCTCGGCCTTGCCTTCGCCCGCACCGGCGCGCTTTATCCCTTCTTCGGAACGCTTATCGGTTGGCTGGGCACGGCCTCCACCGGCTCCGACACTTCCTCCAACGTCCTCTTCGGCAGCCTGCAGCAAATGACTGCCCGCCAGATCGGCATCTCGCCTGTTCTCATGGGCTCGGCCAACGCCGCCGGAGGCGTCATGGGCAAAATGATCGCCGCGCCCAGCATCGTCGTCGCCTCCACCGCCACCCAGATCTACGGCCAGGAAGGCTCAATCCTCCGCTTCGTCTTTCTCCACTCGCTCGCCCTCGCCGCCCTCGCCGGAATCGCTGTCTCCCTCCTCGCCTATGTCCCCCCTCTGACCCGCCTCGTCGCCCCCTAGCCCCGCGGCCGCCGTCACCTGTCAAGCGCCCCTGTTCCCTGCCTCCTCGTTCCCTTGTTCCCTCGTTCCCTTGGTCCCTGCATTTTTCCCTCCCCGACAACGCCCGGTTGGTGTTACGATTACTCCGCAATAAAAGTGGAAACTGTTTCACATACGGAAAGGCAATCCATGCGCGCTTGCTTTCTTCTTAAAGTCCGGCCCAACATGATCGCAGAGTACAAGACGCGCCACGCCCAGGTTTGGCCCGAGATGCTCGCCGCCCTCCGCCAGACCGGCTGGCGCAATTACTCTCTCTTTTTGCGCCCCGACGGTCTCGTCGTCGGTTACTGCGAGGCCGAGGACTTCGAAACGGCTCGCAACAGGATGAAGAATCATCCCGTCAATTCGCGCTGGCAAACTGAGATGGCCCCGCTCTTTGAGTCCTCCAACGGCGCATCCGCGGATGATACGATGTTCCCGCTTGAAGAAGTCTTTCATCTCGATTAGCTGCCAGCCTCTAGCTTCTAGCTCCTGGCTACCGTGTTTGAAGCAACGCGATTTGCATTCACCGGCCTGAGAGGTTTAGGCGTAGGCACAAAGGCCGCGCCGGCACAACCCGAGCTAGAGGCTAGAAGCTAGTAGCTAGAAGCTCTGACAAGGAAAGGATGCAGGACAGAAATGAACCCCTTCAATTCCGCGCGCCGCGATCTTCTGCGTGTCGGCAGTCTCGGCATGGCCGGAGCTGCTCTTCCCGCCGTCTCATTCGCCGCCTCAAAGGCCGGCGCTCCTGCAACCGGCAGCGCGACCGCGCCCGGGATCGGTGTCTTCTTCAATGTCCGCATCTACGGCGCCACGGGCGACGGCAAAACCCTCGATACCGATGCCCTCAATCGCGCCATTGAAGCGGCTGCCGCTGCGGGCGGTGGCGTTGTCCTCTTTCCTCCGGGGATTTATCTCTGTTTCTCCATCCGCCTCAAGAGCAACGTCCACCTGCACCTCGACCAGGGAGCCACGATCCTCGCCGCCGACTCACCCCTCCCCGGCCAGGCCACCGGCTACAACGGCGGCGCCTATGATGCGGCTGAGCCTAACGATCCCTGGGAGCCGTACCAGGACTACGGCCACAATCACTGGCACAACTCGCTTCTCTGGGGCGTAGACCTCCACGACATCTCCATCACCGGCCCCGGCCTTATTTATGGCAAGGGCCTCAGCTTCGGCGCCGGTCCCAGCCTCGCCCCGTCAACCACCGTGCGCGGCTTCTTTACCGAGCCCGTCGGTCGCCCAACCGCAGGTGGCCAGCCTTCGTCCGCATCGGGAACCCCGCCCGCTCAGCCCGAGCGCCATTTCACGCCGCGTGGCGGCTACCCCATGTACCAGGCCGAACAGGCTGGCGTCGGCAACAAGGCCATCGCCCTCAAAAACTGCCGCAACGTTCTGCTGCGCGACTTCTCCATCCTCAAAGGCGGGCACTTCGGACTGCTACTCACCGGCGTCGACAATCTCACCATCGACAACCTCACCATCGATACCGATCGCGACGGCATGGACATCGACTGCTGCCAGAACGTCCGCGTCTCCAACTGTACCGTCAATTCGCCCTGGGACGACGGCATCTGCCCCAAGTCCAGCTACTCGCTCGGCTACGCGCGCCCCACGCGCAACCTCACCATCACCAACTGCTACGTCACCGGCTGCTACCAGCTCGGCAGCGTCATGGACGGCACCTGGAAGAAATTCCCGCCCGCCCCGCGCCCTTACGGCACCGGCCGCATCAAGTGCGGCACCGAATCCAACGGCGGCTTCATCAACGTCACCATCTCCAACTGCGTCTTCGAGGGCTGCCTCGGCTACGCGCTCGAATCCGTCGACGGCGCCCTGCTCGAGGACATCACCATCACCAACACCACCATGCGCGACCTCGCCTGCGGCCCCATCTTCATGCGACTTGGCGCGCGTCTCCGTGGCCCCAAAGACACAACCAAAGTCGGTACGCTCAAGCGCATTCTCATCAGCAATCTCGAGTGCTTCAACGCTCCCATGCGCGTCTGCTCCGTCCTCAGCGGAATCCCGGGCTACCCCATTGAAGACGTCAAGCTCTCCAATATTTATGTCCAGACGGCCGGTGGCGCCGCTGCCGACGCCGCGCAAATCCAGCTTCCCGAAAAAGAAGATGGCTACCCCGAGCCAAGCATGTTCGGCCAGACGCCGTCCTTCGGCTTCTACCTCCGCCACATGCGTAATCTCGAAATGAGCCACGTCGAAGTTGCCAACTCGACGCCCGACGCCCGCCCCGCGTTTCATCTTCACAGCGTCGAGCGCGCAGACTTCTTCGCCGTCACCGCGCCACGTACCGCCGATGGCGCATTCGCACTCAACGATGTCAAGGATCTCCGCATCGGCTGGAGTCGCGCCGCCGCCGATGTCGTCCTTCCCACCGCCGACAACAAAGTCCTCTGATCCTCTAATCCGGTTGCCCCATCCTTTCCGGCGCCTTGTGCCGGAAGGGTGGGTATCCCAGTCCCGCGGTCTCACAGTTGCTTAGTTGCTGCATCTTTTGCGATGGCGCTGCATCAATCCTTGTTAGAACAACTAATTCTCCGGGATCTTCAGGGAAAATCCATGCCGAACTCCGATCGCGCCACCAACTCCGCTGCCGTTACACGCCAGCCTGTTCTCTTCCTTCCCCACGGCGGAGGCCCCTGCTTCTTTATGGATTGGACCTGGGGACCGCCCGACACTTGGCACGCTACGCAGCATTTTCTTGAGAGCGTCGCCGCAACGCTCCCCGCGCCGCCCAAAGCGATCCTCGTTGTCAGCGGCCATTGGGAGGAGCCGGCCTTCACCGCTGGTGCCGCGGCGCATCCGCAGCTCATCTTCGACTACTCCGGCTTCCCCGCCCACACCTACCAGCTCACGTGGCCCGCACCTGGAGATCCGGCGCTCGCGACCCGCGCCGTTGCTCTGCTCAAAGCGGCAGGCCTGCCCGCAGCCACGGATGCGCAGCGCGGATTCGATCACGGCGTTTTCGTTCCGCTCAAGGTCGCGTTCCCTGAAGCCACGATTCCCGTCGTCCCGCTATCGCTTGTCGCGTCTCTCGATCCCGCTTTGCACATCGCCGCCGGCCGCGCGCTCGCTCCGCTCCGCGATGAAGGTGTCCTCATCATCGCGAGTGGCATGAGCTTCCACAATCTCCGCGCCTACTTCCAGCCGCAGACGCTCGAACGCGCCCGCGCCTTCAACGACTGGCTCACCCGAGCCGTCGCTTCACCGGCCGCAGAGCGCAATGCTCAACTCGCCAACTGGCGCAACGCACCCTTCGCGGCCTTTTCGCATCCGCGCGAGGAGCACCTCATTCCGCTCTTCGTTGCAGCCGGCGCCGCCGGCGACGCACCGGGCAGGCGCATCTTCACCGACGAACCCATGGGCGCAGCGATCAGCGCCTTTCGCTTCGACGGCTGATTCGAAGCATCGCCGTAGAGTTGGGTGCCCACTCGTCGGTTTTGAGACCGGGAGGATAGAAATCTCATCCAGCCGTTTGCTCTGCTCCGTGTCCGCCGGCGCGAACTGCCGCACTCACCAGAATCACCACCGCAAAATTCACGCACAGCGCGATGAATCCCGCGTTCCATCCGCTCCACGGATCGCGCCCGCTCAAAATCAGCGCCGCCGCGCACACCACGCCGCAAACGAGTCCCGCCAGCACGCCCGCTGCGCTCGTCCGCTTCCACGTGAGGCCCAGAATAACGCCGGGGAAAAACTGCGCCACGCCCGCATAGCCAACCAACAGCAGCGACACCAGCGACGTGGGAGTTGCAATGGCGAACGCCACGCTGACGACGGCCAGCGCAATCACCGTTCCATGCGCAAGCCGCGCCACCTGCTCGTCGGTCAACTGTGGCGCAAGCACCGGCCGCACCAGATTTTTCGCGAACAGCGTGGCCGCCGTCAGAATCATGATCGCCGCGGGAACCATCGCCGTCAGCGCGCCCGCGCCGCCGATCACGCCCAGCATCCACGCCGGAAACGTCTGGCGCGCCACCGTCAGCACAGCCATATCGCCGTCTCTCATGCCGGGCGCCACCATCACCACCGCAAACCCGGCGATGAAAACAAATATCAGCGAGAACTGGTAGAGCGGCAGCACCGTCGCGTTGCGCCGTATCGTGTCGGCATCCTTGGCCGTGTACGTCGCGCCGAAGCAATGCGGCCACATCGCAGCGCCCACTGAAGTCATCAGCACGGTGGTCACAAACCAAAGGTGCCCCAGGTTCGGCGTGGCGCCGGGCATGGTTAAATGCGACGCATGCGTTTGCGCCAGCTTCGTAAACATAGGCCCCACGCCGCCGAAGTACACATGCGGAATCCACAACCCAATCGCCGCCACGGCCACGATCATCAGCAGATCCTTCGCCACGCTCACCCACGCCACCGCGCGAATTCCGCTGGTAAACACAAACGCCGTCAGCAGCACCGCGCCGATCAACATGGCCGCCGTGCGCCCGATGCCGCCGAAGCTCGCCGTCTCCACAATGATGCCGATGCCTTTGAGCTGCAGCACCAGGTACGGAATCATGAACGCCACGCCCACCGCGGCCACAATCGCCGCCAGGCTCTTGTTGCCGTACCGGATCAGGAAAAAGTCCGGCTGCGTCTGCAGTCCGTGCTTGCGGCCCAACTCCCAAATGGGCGGCAGGATGAAGTAGCCGACAACGAAACTCAGGGAAATGTATCCCAGATCGTAGAGCGTCGGCCCGCCGCGCGAATACGTCCACCCGCTCAAGCCGAGAAAAGAAAATGCGGTGTAAATTTCGCCGGCCATCAGCAGCCACATCATCAGCGTGCCGAAGCCGCGCCCGCCGACGATCCACTGCTCCAGATTCATCTTGCGGTGCGCGCCGGCATAAAAACCCAGCGCCGACCCGGCCACGACGATAAAGAAGATGATGCCCAGTGCGATCGTGCTTTGGCTCATCGCGCGCCGTCCCCGCTTTTGCTGCCGCGCTGCGCACGCTCGCGCCGCGTGTCAAGGATGTAGACGATGCGCAGGCAAACCGACGTGAGCGCGATCCAAGACATCAGCCAGAACAAATTGAACGGCAGCCCCAGCACCATCGGTTGCACACGATCCCACAGGCTCACTGTGAAGCACATGCCCACAAACGGCGCGGCTGCGAGCAACAGCGCGGCCACAGAAGGTCTCTTCACTCGGAAATCCCCCAGTCGCTATCCATATCAAATGGAGGTGAGGAATGGCGAAAGGAAATGCGGCCATCAAATCGGCCGCTTCCTTGTTCCCTGTTTTTCTATTCCCTATTCCCTGATCCCTAATCCCTGTCTTCTTGTTCCCTTGGGCCCTCGCCGGGGGCCCAGCGACAGGTCCATGTCGCTGGAGTGGCTCGGTCCCTGCTTCGTGTGGGCTGGATCACATTCGCACGAATCTAGAAATCGTAATATTATGGCTGGAGCTTCCATGGAGAGCCCCGCCAGCCCGCTCACATCGCAACCCGTCCGCACTCCCGCTGCGGCCGCCGCCCGCCCGCGCCTGCGCGCGCTCTTTGACGACGCTCCCGCCAACCTTCGCGGCAAGGTTGCCGGCATCTACGGCCTGCTTTTTGTCTTCAACGCCGGCGCCTGGCTATGGGCCATCCTCGCCTTCCGCCACTATCCGCTCCTGCTCGGCACCGCGCTTCTCGCTTACAGCTTCGGCCTGCGCCACGCCGTCGACGCCGACCACATCGCCGCCATCGACAACGTCACCCGCAAGCTCATGCAGGAAGGCAAGCGACCCGTTGCCGTCGGCCTCATGTTCTCGCTCGGCCACTCCACCATCGTCATTCTCGGCTCGCTCCTGATCGCCGCCGCCGCCCTCGCTCTCCAGCACCGCATGGACGCGGCACGCTCCATCGGCGGCGTCGTCGGCACGCTCGTCTCGAGTCTCTTTTTGTTTGCCATCGCCATCGTTAACATCGTCGTGCTCGTCTCAATCTATCGCGCGTTCACGCGCGTTCGCGCCGGCGCGCCCTACGTCGACGAAGACTTCGATCTTCTCCTCGCCAGCCGCGGATTCCTCGCCCGCCTCTTCCGCCCCATGTTCGCCATCATCGGCCGCAGCTGGCACATGTATCCACTCGGCATGCTCTTCGGCCTCGGCTTCGACACGGCCACCGAGATCGGCCTCCTCGGCATCTCCGCCGCCGAAGCCTCGCGCGGCTTGCCCATCGCATCCATCCTCGTCTTCCCTGTCCTGTTCGCCGCCGGCATGTCGCTCATCGACACCACCGACAACATCCTCATGCTCGGCGCCTATGGCTGGGCCTTCATCAAGCCCGTGCGCAAGCTCTACTACAACCTCACCATCACGTTCGTTTCGGTCCTCGTCGCCGTCATCGTCGGCGGCATCGAAGCGCTTTCGCTGCTCGCCGGTCAGCTCCATCTTGGCGGTGCGTTCTGGACCGCCATCCTCCGCCTCAACTCCAGCTTCGGCACCCTCGGCTATCTCATCGTCGGTCTCTTCGCCCTCAGTTGGATCGTCTCCCTTGCCATCTACAAGTGGCGCCGCTTCGACGACCTCGAATTCGGCGACTGAGCCCGCCCCCGCTCGCAGCCAATCGGAACCGGCCCCTTTTTCACATCGAATGTTGAACTTTTCGATTGCTTCAACGTGAATGAGTGATACGATACTCGCCAGCAGCATCCCCCATAATTAGCTTCCGAATCCTCTTTTTGCCGAATTTGGCTGTAGTTTCTTTCTCGCTCAAGCCGCCTGTTTCTGGAGGTCCATCGGTGAATCAGCGTGTTATTTCCTGCGCCGGGGTCCTCGCGGCGCTACCCTTGCTGTTCGTCTCTGCGTTATGCCGCGCGCAATCGGCGCCTCCCACGCAGGACACCTACGATTCAAGCAGAAACACATCCTCGAACTACGGCACTCAATCCACCTTGCAGGTCGCCAACGGCTTCACGAGCTTTCTACAGTTCAACCTCGCGCCGTTGCCCGCCGGCGCCGCGGTGAGTAAGGCAACGCTCCGCCTCTATGTCGACACGGTCGCCACACCCGGCAGCTTCGATGTCTATCAGGTGAACAACAGTTGGGCAGAAAAAACCCTCACCTACAAAACTCCGCCTGCGATCGGAGTCTCGGCCACCGGCGGCAAACCCGTGAGTCTGGCCGCGGCCAACGCAGGCAATTTTCTGCTCATCGACATTACGACGCTGGTTCAGGACTGGTACAGCGGAACCGTCGTCAACAACGGCATCGCGCTCGAGGTCAGCGGAACCGGAACCGGCTCATTCACCTTCGACAGCAAAGAAAGCACCTCAACCAGCCATGAACCCATTCTCGAGATTGCACTCACCGGTCCGCAGGGGCCGCAGGGTCCGCAGGGCGCGCAGGGTGTCACCGGCCCAGCCGGACTCGAAGGCCCAGCCGGACCTGCAGGACCAGCGGGACCTCAGGGTCCAATCGGCCCCGGTGTCGGCTTCACCTATATGGGGACTTTTAGTTCCTCAGCAACCTACGCCATCAACGACGCCGTCACTTACAACGGCTCGACCTACGTTTCAATCGCCGCGAGCCAGGGCCCGAACAATCCCACGCCCAACACCAACTCCGCGGCGTGGTCGCTCATCGCCTCCGCCGGAGCCGCCGGCCCGGCTGGCACTGCCGGACCCACTGGGCCCGCCGGCGCAACCGGACCCGCCGGCGCAACTGGACCCGCCGGTCCGCAGGGCCTCACCGGTTCGACCGGACCCGCAGGCGCAACCGGAGCAACCGGACCCGCAGGACCGATCGGCCCCTTTGGGCCGCAGGGTCCGCAGGGACCTCAGGGCCCACAAGGCCCCGGCGTCGGCTTCACCTATATGGGGACATTTAGCGCCTTAGCGTCCTACGCCATCAACGACGCCGTTACCTGGAACGGCTCGACCTACGTTTCAATCGCCGCGAGCCAGGGCCCGAACAATCCCACGCCCGACACCAACTCCGCCGCGTGGTCGCTCATCGCCTCCGCCGGAGCCACCGGCCCGGCCGGTACTGCCGGACCCACCGGACCCGCCGGCGCAACTGGACCCGCCGGACCAACAGGCCCAGCCGGACCGCAAGGCCTCACCGGTTCGACGGGACCCGCAGGCGCAACCGGAGTAACCGGACCTCTAGGTCCGATCGGCCCTTCTGGGCCGCAGGGTCCTCAGGGACCTCAGGGCCCACAAGGCCCCGGCGTCGGCTTCACTTATATGGGGACATTTAGCGCCTTAGCGTCCTACGCCATCAACGACGCCGTAACCTGGAACGGCTCGACCTACGTTTCTATCGCCGCGAGCCAGGGCCCGAACAATCCCACGCCCAACTTGAACTCCGCCGCGTGGTCGCTCATCGCCTCTGCCGGAGCTGCCGGCCCCACCGGTGCGACCGGACCCGCAGGCGCAACCGGAGCAACTGGCGCAACCGGACCCGCAGGACCGACAGGACCGCAAGGCACCACCGGTGCGACCGGGCCCGCAGGCGCAACTGGCGCAATCGGACCAGCCGGACCGATCGGCGCCACCGGTCCCCAAGGTCCGCAAGGACCACAGGGCCCGATAGGCCCCGGCGTCGGCTTCACTTATATGGGCGCTTTCAGCCCATCTGCTACCTACGCCATCAACGACGCCGTCACTTATAACGGCTCCTCCTACGTCTCAATCGCCGCGAGCCAGGGCCCGAACAATCCCACGCCCAACTTGAACTCCGCCGCGTGGTCGCTCATCGCTTCTGCCGGAGCCGCCGGCCCGGCCGGCGCTGCCGGACCCACCGGTGCCACGGGCGCCACGGGCCCACCCGGCCCAGCCGGTCCCGCCGGTCCGCAGGGGCCGCAAGGCCCGGCAGGCTATGGTGCCACGCCCGTTGATGTCGGCACTCTCGCTTACGCCGCCGGAGGCACAACCACCTTCGCTGCCGGCAGCGCGCCGCTCGCAGGCGCCCGCGTCACCGCCACTCACGCCACCTCCACCATCTTCTCCCCCACTGGCCTCGTGATGTGGGGTCAATACGTCGTGATCATCACGCAGGATTCCGTCGGCGGCGGTGTCACTTTCTCGCTCGGCACAAGCGGCTCCTGCACGGCCTGGAAAATCACGGGCGGCGGATCCGGCGCCATCGTCCTCAGCACCGTTCCCAATGCCCAGGACGAACTCGTCTTCACCTTCGACGGCGTCAATTGCCGCGCGACTTTGCTGTTGAACCAGAATTGACAGGGGCGCGATGAGACGACTGTGCCTCATATTGACGGCTCTCATTGGCTCTTGCCCTGTGCATGCGCAATTGCTTGGGCAGCAGATGAGCGCGCCCGCCGGGAGCTTCTTCACCGAGAGCTTCGGCGACACCGGCGCCCAGCCCTGCGGCTACGGCGCTCCCTGGAATCTCGGCCTCTATCAGTACACCGGCTGCAACGTCATCTGGGGTGGCCTGACCATCGGATCAAGCGGCTCCATCAGCATCGCTCCCAGCCCCGGCTCCGCTTCTTATCCCCATGGCAAGTACTCGCTCAAAGTCGTCACCAGCACAGCCGCAACCTACCTCCAATCCGCCGGATTCACACCTACCGTCTCCGCATCCACGCCCTTTGACCTGCAATTCTCTCTCAACGTTGCATCCAGCAGCCTCGCGTCTTCCGGAGCGCAACCCATCTACAGCTTCTCTCCCTATGTCGGCGCGGGCACCTATCCCTGCCGTGTCGACTTCCACTCCTCTTCATCCGGAACCATCGCCATCCGCGGCAACGGCTCCAACACCAGCGCCGACTCCGGCTACCTCACTCTCAACGCCGATCACATCGTCTTCATGCACTGTGTTCCCGGCGGGGCGGCAAATTCCTCTTACGTCACGCTTGACGGCGGCACCCATCTCGCGTTCACCGCCAGCGCACTCGCATGGACCACGCAAATCATCGGCCCGTGGACCGGCACACAGGCCGCCATCACCTACTACATCGGCAACGCCCTCATCAACGCTTCCATCCGCAGCAACGGCAACGGCCCGCCGTTCTACCTCAACTTCGAAGGCGGCACGAACGGCGCCGCCCTTTCGCCCACGAACCTGGCCGCATCCACAATCGGCGGCAACGGCAGTTGGAGCTCCTGCGGTTCCGATCCACAGGTCTTCACAACTGCCGCGCAGCTCAGTCTCACCCGGCCAGTCGACGTCCTTGGCGTGCAATACACCGATGCAACTGCGACCCTCGGCGACAACTTCCCCCTCGCCGCCTCGGTCGGCGGATACTGTCCTTACGCCTGGGAGTCCTTTTCGCCCGTCGCTTCGGATTTTGAGTGGATCGCGACCAACGTCCCCACCAGCGACACCTCAACATATGCCTCGATGAACACGTTCGCCAACGAGCGGGGCAGCGATTTCGTTTCGCACATGGTCAACAGCGGCCTCTTGTATCTCGAGGTCAATGCCAATCCCAACGGCACTCCCGACGTGGGCAGCCAATTTGCCTACACGCCCGGCGCCAGGTACGGCGTGGCCGCACAATATCAGCAGTACAGCGCAGGCAGCGCGCCCGGCGGCGTTTATCTGGTCGAGGGAACCTTCACCAGCGGAACCTTCGTTGCCGGCGAAACGCTCACGCAGTCCACAAGCGGAGCTAAAGCCACGCTCATGACCAATCCCGCCGGAAATCAGTCGCTCCAGATTCAGATGATCTCGGGCACGGCCACCAGCACGGGCAAATGGACGGGTGGAACCAGCGGCGCCGTCTTCACGCCCACCAGCCTGCCCACCACCTTCCACACGCTCATCATCTACGACGCCAGCTGCAACGTGCTTTCCATACAAAAAAAGCTCGCCAACTCCAGCAACCCCGCGCCGCCCGCCTATTGGTACATCGGCCGCGTCGGCGACCAGAACAAATCCAGCCTGAGCGCCTACTTCTACACCGACAACGTCTTCCTCGACTACGCCACCGGCAACATGATCCCCTGCCACTGACGCCCACTGGCATCGAATTCGCCGACCGCATGCACGCCTGCTGGCCTTGAGTTCCCCAAGGTGCTGGGGCCCTTCCAGGTCGAGATTTCGGTCATCTTGGGGGCACGCTGCAACATCTCGACCTGCGGTGAGACACAACGTGCGGTCAGGGAGCTCGCGAACGGAGACGTCGTGCTTAATCGCTGCGTGTTCACCAATCTTGTTCTCGGTGTCGGCGGAGTCTATGAGGTCTACCCGTCACGACACACCATCATTCGCTTCGAAGCCGGCAGTGCAACCATTTTCTACCAACCCAAAAACTCGCTCTCCGCCGGAGAGGAGATTTACACACCCTGCCAGGTGCAGACAAGCCTGCTATTGAGCTTTGGCGCGGAATTCCGCTTCTGAAACGGTCAACAATTTGACCATATATTGGTGCTCCAGTTTTCAGCGAAGCAGACTTTAGATCAATCCCACGCGCTTCTCCAGCGCCACATAGCGCGGATCGGAGCGGACTTCGTCGAAGAACGGATCGTACTTGATGTAGAGAATCTGTCCTTCGTGCGCATCGGCGGCCTTCGTCAACTCCGCAATCGCATCATCTTTGTCGTGCAGCAACGCGTAGACAATCGCCAGTTGGTAGTGCGGCGCTTTCTCGGTCTCCATCTGCCTGATGTGTTCAAGCGCTTTAGCTTTGTTGTTCCTGCACACGGCGTCAAACGCGAGCATCGTCTCCGTTACCGGCAATTTGGGATAGGTCTTCGCGAATCGGCTCGCGTTGTTCAGCACGGCCGGGCAGTCGTGGCGCGCCATCTCTCCCACGAGCGTCCAGGCAAGTCCACCAAAGAACTGGGGATTGATCTGGTGCAAACGATCGATCGCCTTTTGCTGTCCTGCCTGGTCGCGCTCCAGGTAGGAGGTCAGAAACTCATCGAACGGCGGCAGCACAGAGAGCGGATCCTGCTCCGCTGCCAGGCGCAGCTGCTCATGCGCCTCGGCGAAGCGGCCGCGCGTGGCCAGCGTCCAGCCATATCGGGCGCGAACCTCTGCGCCGGCGCCCAGATCGACCGCGTGCCGCATCTCGATCTCCGCGCCGTTCCAGTCCCAATTCCAAACGTAGTTCAGGTCCGCCAGCAGTCCATCTGCGTCGCCCAGGCTCGGATCAAGTTCGATGGCCTTCTCTGCCGCCGCGCGCACGCGCGGAATGGTCTCTTCCTGCACCAACGTCGTCATCGACGTTTCTGCCATCTCTGCGAGCCCAATACCCAGGTACGCGCGCGCAAAGTTTGGATCCTTGGCGATGGCGGCTTCGAACAATTCGACGGCCTTGGCCAGCGAGTATGCCGTGTGCAGGTTGTATTGGTATTCGGCCTGAAGGTAGAGGTCGAGCGCCTCAGGATCTGTGGTCGGCGGCCGGATTGCGGGCGGCGACCTGCCGCGAAGCTGGCCAATCGCGTCGGTGATCGACGTCGCCACCTCATCCTGCAAGGCCAGCATGTCGTTCGATTCCGTCTCGTAGGAATGCGACCACAAGTGATAGCCGTCGGCGGCGCGGTTCAGTTGCGCGGTGATGCGCACATGATCGCCCAGTTTGGTGAAGCTGCCTTCCAGCACCGTGTCCACGTTCAACTGCTGGCCGATGGTTCTTACGTCCTCGCCCTTGTCTTTGAATGCGAACGCCGAGGTGCGGGCCACCACGCGCAGGTCACGCCACTGCGCCAGGTCGTTGGTCAGCTCTTCCGTCATTCCATCGGCGATGTAGTCGTCGCGATGGTCGGCCGAGTAGTTCTCAAAAGGCAGCACGACGATCGAGTGGATCGATTGCCTGGCGGCGGCTATCGAGGCGTGTTGCCTCCATGCAAGGTATCCCGCGACTGCAAGGGCAGCAATGGCCGGCATGGCAATCAGAACCCCGAAACGCCAGCCCCGGCGCGCCGGCTTTGCCTTGGGCGGCACCAGTTGCGGAGCGAGCGCGGGCTCAGGGAACGCGGCGACTTCGCTGAGCCGGGAAGGATCGCGAAATTCAAAGCTCGCCGCATAGCTGCGCGGCGGGAAATCGATGGCGATCGAGTCGCGGCGTCCGTCCTCCGCGTAGTATTCCTTGAGACGCTGCCGCAGGCGGCTGAACTCCGTGCGCACCACCGACTCAATGCGCGGATCGAACGACGTCGGTTTTTGAAACACGTCGAGCCCGATCGCGTACTCGTTGATCTTGTCGATATCACCGGCCAGCGTGTGCTCAACCAGGTAATTGAGGAGCTGCCCGCGGCGGCTGGCGGACGAAAATTGTTGTCCGGCCAGCAGTCCCGCCACGTAGGCGCGGATCTCCGATGAGCGCGAATCGGGAGTGCGGGGGGAAGCGTGGCTTTCGATGATGCCCGGCATCTGGAGCCTTTTCCGCGGTAATTCAATGATCTTACCATGCGCGGATTTCGGCCTTTTGAGCGGGCCACTCCTCGACTCGGACAGCATGCGGCATTGGTCCCTGCGTCTAAGCTGCGAATCATTCGATCGCTCGTTGTAAATGGGGGAGGGCCTCCGTGGGCGGCGAAGACCCCTGATGCAAGTTACCGGGGCTGGTGCTTACCGGTTCTTGTTGCTCTTGTGGAAGGCAAAATAGAAGCCAAGTCCACTCATGGCCGCGCCGGGCGCCATGAACGCCGAGCCGAGCGCAACCTTTTCGCCGGTTTTGCTGGAGACCACATTGAGCGACAGAATCATGGTTCCGAGAATAATCAGCGGGACTCCAGCGATCCCCAGAACCAGCATGCCCGGTCGCTGGACGCCTTTCTTCTGAGTCGGCTGAGTCGACGTAAGGTTCTGCCCGTTCTGTTGGGCGTCGTCCATCATCGCCTTCAGGTCGGGAGGCATGTTGATGCTTGCCGAGTCGGTTGTGGCCGGCGCGGCGTCCGGAGCTTCCGGCAGGGCATCGGTGTTTGCAATTGCCTTGTCTTGTTTGGTGACGGGAAGAGTTGCGGTGGGCGCGGGCGTCGTGCTCGCAGGTTGCGTGCTCGCGGTGGTGACGGGTTGCGTGGTTGCTGTTTCAGGTGTTGCCGGCGCTTGCGCGTTCGCGGCCGCCGGACTCTGTGCCACGGCCTCCGTTGCCAGCATGCCTACAAGGGTTCCAACCAGGGCGCAGCGTCCAATCGCGTTCAGTTGCGCCCCTACTCTGTGCAGTCGAATCATGTTCTCCTCCGGGGATTCAGGCTTGAGCCCGGCGGAAGTCCGACCGCAGAGTGAACATCCAGGTTCGCCCCCTCGGCCACCCTTCGGTCAGACTTCGCGCCGTTGCAGTCGAGATTCACCGAGGAGCGGACGTGAGCGGTAGTCTCAATACGCCACTGTAACGTTACGACGCCCTGATTTCGAGGAATTTGGAGGGATTTTATCCGGAATGCAACCGGGATGAACGGATTCTCCCGCACGACCGATGGCCGGCGAAGTTCTGCGAGAGGTAAATGATGGGATGGAATTCGGGTTAGGCAGAAGTGGATGCGGCGCCTTGGACCAGGATTTCCGCTACTCTCGGCTCCCGCACCGCCCAGCCGGCCAGTAACAAACTCGGGGCGGCGGCAGGCGCCGTCGCGCCCAACTCGCCCAACGTTGTGTGAACAACCTGCTGATTCGGTTGCGCCGCCCGCGAGATCAGCGCGCACGGCAGTTCGGGCGGCAGCCCCTCGTCGAGCCATTCGGCCGCCAGCAGATTCAGATCCCGGCCGGGCATATAAACAACGCGCGTCCCAGCCTCCAGCGCCGGCAGCGCTTCGCGGTTGTGCGACTGCGCGTGATGCCCCGCGGAAAAAATCACGTGCGACGCCCATTCGCGATCGGTCAGCGACCGCCCGATCGCCGCCGCCGCCGCGAACGCCGCAGACACCCCCGGAACAATTTCAACTGGCACGCTGGCCTCGGCAAGCGCTGCGATCTCCTCGGCAGCCCGTCCAAATAGCAGCGGATCGCCGCTCTTCAATCGCACCACGCTGCGCCCGGCCCAAGCATGCTCCACCATCAGCGCATTGATCTCTTCCTGCGTGATGTTTTTTACGCCGCACCGCTTGCCTACGTTGACCACTTCTGCCGCCGGCGTTGCAAGATCGAGGATCGCCTGCAGCACCAGGTCGTCGTGTAGAATCACGCCGGCGCTCTCGATCAGTCGTAATGCCTTCACCGTGAGAAGCTCCGGATCGCCCGGCCCCGCGCCAACAAGATATACAGTCCCGGCCTGTGCGCGCGCCGGTTCCCTTCCTGTCCGCGCAAGTTGCTTTGTCGCGCACAACGCCGAATCGCAAATTTGCCGCTGCGCCAATTCGTGCAGCAGCAGCCGTCTCTCTTCGCCGCGCGGATGCGCATCCAGCACCTCGCGCCGCAACTCGCCCAGCTTCGCAAGCCATGGCCCGAGATCGTCGGGCAACTGCTCGTCGATCTCTTTCCGCAACCGTTGCGCCACCGCCGGACTCTCCCCCGCGGTCGAGATCGCGATCTCCAGATCGCCGCGGCTCACGACCGCCCCAAAGAAAAAGTCGCAATTGGGAATATCGTCCACGCTGTTGCAGGGAATGTTCCGCGCCACCGCCTCGCGATAGACGGCCGCATTCACTTCCGGCACGCCCGTCGCCGCAATCACAATGAAACTGCCGTCAATGTCCGCGGGCTCAAACTTCCGCTCGACCCATTCGAGCTTGCCTTCGGCCGCCAGTTGCCGGATTTCGGCGCGCGCCTCGGGAGCAACCACGCGCAGCCGCACGCCAGTCTTGAGCAGACTCCCGATCTTTTCCAGCGCAACCGTCCCCGCGCCCACCAGCAGGCAAGGTCGGCCCTCAAGCTTCAAAAAGATCGGCAACAAACTCATATTTTCAGCTCTCAGCTTGTCTTTCTCAGTCCCTACGTCCCTCGGTCCCTGCCGTTTTGCTACTGGCTACTGACTATTGGCTATTCCCTAATCCCTATTCCGTGTTTTCTTGTTCCCTCGTTCCCTCGGTCCCTTGTTCCCTGTCTTTACTCTGCCACCGCCTGCGGCACCGGCCCCGTCGGCGCATCGCGCTCCACCGGCGCCAGCACCTCGCCCGCAAGCTGCGCGCGCAGCTCGTCGTTCGAGTGGCGCGCAAACCACGAGCGCAAATTCTCTTCCGGCTCGCGGCCCGCCAGATAGTTGCGCAGCAGCCGCTCGATCGCCTCCGGCACCAGCGGCGCCGGCGCGCGATACCCCACGGGCCGCGACACGCCAGCATGCTGGCCCACGGCGCCGCCCAGGCAGAAATAAAACGCGTCTGTCAGTTTGCCTTCATACTTGATCTTCTTGCCCTCAAGCCCGATGTCCGCAATCCAGTGCTGGCCGCAGCCGTTGGGACAGCCCGTCACGTGCAGCTTCAGTTGCTGATCGAACTGCGGCAGCCGCTCTTCAAGCTCGTCCACTAGCCACCGCGTAAAACCCTTCGTCTCTGAAATTGCCAGCTTGCAGAACTCCGTGCCTGTGCAGGCAATCGCTCCGCGCCAGAACATCGAGCCCTCCACTCGCAGCCCGATTTCGCCCAGATCGCGCGCCAGCGTGCCAGTGTTCGCGTAGGGCACGTCGACAATAACCAGGTTTTGCGAGATGGTGAGCCGCAGGTTTCCGCTGCCGAATCGTTCGGCCAGGCCCGCCGCGGCTTCAAGCTGCTCACCTGAAATGCGCCCGCGCAGTACCGATGCGCCCACGTATGCCAGTCCCGGCTGCTTCTGTGGATGGATGCCCACGTGATCGCGCAGAATTTCGCTCGGCACCTCCTCCGGCACGCCCGGATCGAGCCTGAATCCGATCTTCGCGTGCAGCTCGTCGAGGAATTGCTCCGCCGTCCAACCTTCGCGCATGAAAAGATATTTGAGCCGCGCTCGCTCGCGATTCTCGCGCAGCCCCTGCTGGTCGCGAAAGATTTCGGCGATGCCGCGCGCCACGCCGACGGCCTGGTCCGGCCGCACAAACGCGTCGAGTCGCACGGCAAGATGCGGCTCGTTCGAGAGCCCTCCGCCCACGCGCAGCGAGTACCCAACCTCATCGCCGCGCTGCACAGCGGTAAAAGCAATATCGTTAATCTCGGGATAATTGCACCACCACTTGCACCCGGTGGCGGAAATCTTGAACTTGCGCGGCAGATTGTAGAACTCCACATTCCCCTTGAGATCTTCGGCAATTCCCAGCGCGATCGGCGACGCATCGATCAACTCGTCGGCTGCAACTCCCGCCAGCGGGCATCCCGTTACGTTGCGCACCACGTCGCCGCACGCGCCCTTGGGCGAGAGGCCGATCGCGTCCAGCGCATCCACCACCTCGGGCAGCGACTCAATCGTCAGCCAATGAAGCTGGATGTTCTGCCGCACCGTAATGTCGGCCAGGTTCCTGGCGTGGTTGCGCGTCAGTTTGGCAATGGTGCGCAACTGCTTCGCAGTCAGAATCCCGTTGGGAATCCCGATGCGCATCATGAACCAATCGGTGGCCAGGCCTTCTCCGCCCTTGCCGCCCGTAGCCCCCACGCCGTCACCCTGCGTATAAACACCCCACCACTTGAAATACGCGGATGCCCACTCCGGCACAACACTGGACCGCCCCTCGCGAGCGAATTGACGAACCTCGTCAAAGGCCTCCCAAGGGTTCTTCTCGCGCTTCAGGCGTTCCATCCGCTGGGCTTTGGTTTCTTTTTGTTGAGCAGCTTCGGTCATCTGTTCCTTTTTTCTCGGGCTAAAATGAAATGCCCGCGAGAGCTTGTGGCTCAATCGCGGGCATCGGGGAAACCGTGGCGTTTTTTAAGAAGTTCAGACCCAGGTCACCGTTGCCGCGCGAGCAGCATACAGCAGCGACAACAGGTCATCCCTTCCATAAACCGCATATTAGACCAAAATGGTCCGATTTGCAACCTTGGAAACTGACCCCCGGGGATCGAACGGCCGGAATCAGGCCGCGGGGACGCGTGCGCCTAGTTCCTCGAGGATTTCGTAGACAGCCGTCTCCGCTGCCCTTGCGCACTCCGCCGAGAGGTCCATGGAGATGGACTGGTGGGGATCGATGGCGATGGCGTACAGGATTACGTCGCGCGTTCCGCCCTGCATATAAAAGGCGTCCAGAAGATCTTTGACTCCGATATCGTGGGCCGTCAACGTCGGCGGATAATCCCGCGAAAAACGCGGCGTCGTTCGGGTAACAGTCCCGGGCGGATTTCCGTCCGCCGCCGCATCGATCAGAATGATCCGGCCGGCCTTCTGCAGCGGCTCCAGCAGGATGAACCCGCCGGTCCCGCCGTCCAGGCACTCGACATCGGCCGGCAGTGTCTGCTTTTCCAGCGCGCGCACCACGTGCACGCCGACGCCTTCGTCGCCCATGATGACGTTGCCCAGCCCCAGCACCAGCGTCTTTTGATTCGCGCCCACCCAGCACCTCTGTTCCCTGTTCCCTGGTCCCTAGTCCCTAGTCCCTGTCTTTTCGTTCCCTGTATCCGTCACCCGATCGAACTTCCATCCGCCAATGATCGACGACACCGTGCCACGGCCCTCGATGTAGTCGTGATAGAAGGAGAGATAAATGTGGACGATGATGAACGTGACGAAGAACCACAGGAACAAGTGGTGCCAGAAGCGCACACCCATGTCGCCGCCAAGCAGCGGAATAACCCAGGTGAACAACTTCGGCACGAACGACGAACTCATCGATGAATAAAGCGCGAAGCCGGTGATGGTCTGGAAGACAAACACTAAGAAAGTGCCGAAGTAGATCAGACCGGCCAGCGCGTTGTGCCCGGTGGAGATGGGCCCATGCATTTTGGTTTCCAGCACGTCGGCCTTGACGACGTCGACGATCTCCTGCCGCTGCGACCGTTTCAGCGGAAAGAATGCGCTCCACTTGGCGTACTTATTGCCGACAAATCCCCAGTAGAGCCGCGCCAAGAAGTTGAAGACGTAAACCCACGCCGACGCAAAGTGCAGGAACCGCACCCAGCCAAACCAGTATTGCTGGTAGGCCTCCGCTGCGTACGCAATGCGAACGGGGTGGCCAATCAGGAAACCGGTCACGCACAGCAGCGTCAGCGCGATTGCGTTGATCCAGTGATAGGCGCGGACGGGAAGTTCCCACACGTAGACGCGCCGGTATTCAACCGGCGCCTCGCCGTTCAGCTTGAAGATGTCTCTTACTCTAGCGCTCTGTGTGCTCATCGCCCTTACTCGAATGAAATCTGGTGAATTTGCCGTCCCTGCGGATCGTACAGATGTACGGCGCAGGCCAGGCACGGGTCAAAGGAGTGGATGGTGCGGATGATCTCCACCGGCTGCTCGAGATTTGCCACCGGAGTTCCGATCAGCGACGCCTCGAACGACGAGTGCTGCTGCTTGGCGTCGCGCGGCGAGCCGTTCCACGTCGTCGGCACCACCAGTTGGTAGTTCTCGATGGTGCCGTTGTGGATCTTGATCCAGTGCGCCAGCGAGCCGCGGGGCGCCTCTTCCAGTCCCACGCCTTCGCAATCTGCCGGCCACGTCTTCGGCTCCCACTTCTCGCCGTTGAACGTCGACACATCGTTGCTCTTCACCCGGTCCATCAGCTGCCCGAAGAATTCTTTCAGCCAGATCATGGCCAGCGCCGCATCCACGCCGCGCGCCGCCGTGCGGCCCAGCGTCGAGAACAGCGCGTCGACAGGCACGTTCAGCTTGCCCAGCACCATGCCCACGGTTTCTTTCACGTCCTCGTGGCCGGCCGCATATGAAACGAGCAGCCTCGCCAGCGGTCCCACTTCCATCGGGTTTTCCTTCCACCGCGGCGTCTTCAGGAACGAATATTTTTCGTATCCCTCGAGGCTCTCAAACGGCGGCTTCGGTCCCGTGTAGTTGATCTTGGTCTCGCCCGCCCACGGATGCACGCCGACGTTGTCGCCACCCTCGTAGCTGTACCAGGAGTGCGCGATGTACTCCTTGATCTCCTGCGAGTCGCGCGGATTCACTGGATGCACCGTGCTCAGGTCGCGGTTGAGCACCGCGCCCCGCGCATACTTGAACGCGTCCGGCTGGTTGTAGCCCTTGGTCGGGAACTCGCCGTAGGAGAGGTAGTTGTGCAGCCCGCCGCCGTACTTCGCCCATTCCTTGTAGAACGAAGCTACTGCCAGCAGGTCGGGAATATAAACCTCATTGATGAACTCGTCGGCCTGCCCGATCAGCCGCGAAACCAGATTCAGCCGGTCGGAGTTGATGGCCGCCACTTCGTTCACGTTGATCGAGCACGGAACGCCGCCGACGAGATAGTTCGGGTGCGGATTCTTGCCGCCAAACACGGCGTGAATCTTGACGACTTCCTTCTGCCACTCCAGCGCATCCAGATAGTGCGCCACACCGATCAGGTTCACCTCCGGCGGCAGCTTGTACGCCGGATGGCCCCAGTAGCCATTGGCAAAAATTCCCAGCCCGCTCGCCGCAAACGCCTTGATCTTGTCCTGTACCGCGGTGAAGTACGCGGTATTGTTCTTGTCCCACTTGGAGAATGATTGCGCCAGCTCCGCCGCCTTCTTGGGATCGGCCTTGAGCGCGTTCACAATGTCCACCCAGTCCAGCGCGTGCAAATGATAGAAGTGGATCACGTGATCCTGCACGTACTGCGTGGTCAGCATGATGTTGCGGATCAGCTCCGCCGTCGGGGGCACGCTGATGCCCAGCGCATCCTCCACTGAACGCACGCTGGCCAGCGCATGCACCGTAGTGCACACGCCGCACACGCGCTCCGTAATGGCCCAGGCATCGCGCGGATCGCGGCCGACAAGGATCTTCTCCAGTCCGCGAATCATCGTGCCGGCGCTGTACGCGTCGGTGATGACGCCATTTTCCACCACCGCCTCGATGCGCAGGTGGCCTTCAATGCGAGTTACGGGATCGACGACGACACGCGTTGCCATGGCTCTTTACGACTCCTTCTTCTCTTCTGCGTGAACTTCCGCAATCACGTTGCGCTTGCGTATGTTGGTCACTACCGTGTGCGCCGCAACTCCGGCCAGCGTGGCCACGCCCACTGCGGTGCCGATGGTATCGGCCGTGCTCTCGATGCCGAATCCCGGGAACGACGCCAGGTGCTGATAGAACGGCCCGTTGTCCCAGAAGCCGTTTTCGCTGCAGCCGATGCAGCCGTGTCCCGACTGGATCGGATAGCTGGTGCCTTCGTTCCATCGCACCACCGAGCAGGCGTTGTAGGTGACCGGCCCCTTGCAGCCCATCTTGTAAAGGCAATATCCCTTGCGCGCGTTCTCGTCGTCCCACGACTCCACAAACAGCCCGGCATCGTAATTCGGCCGGCGATAGCAGGTGTCGTGCACGCGCCGCCCGTAGAACTCCTTGGGCCGGCCCTGGCTGTCGAGCTCGGGAACCTGCCCCAGCACCAGCAGGTGCGTCACCACGCCCATCATCACGTCGGCGATCGGCGGGCAGCCTGGCACGTTGATCACCGGCTTGTCCACCAGCTTCGAAATCGGCGTCGCGCCGGTCGGATTAGGCTTGGCCGCCTGCACGCAGCCGTTCGACGCGCAGCTTCCCCACGCCACAATTGCTGCCGCGTCCTTGGCCACGGTTTGCAGAATCGATTCCGCCGTCTTGCCGCCCACCATGCAATACACGCCGCCGTCTTTCGTGGGCACGGCGCCTTCCACCAGCACGATGTATTTGCCCTTGTTGTTCGCGATGGTGTCGTTCAGGCTCTTTTCCGCCTGGAAGCCCGAGGCCGCCATCAGTGTCTCCGTGTAGTTCAGCGAGAGCACATCGAGCAGCGCATCCGCCACAATCGGGTGCGACGACCGGATAAACGACTCGCTGCAGCAGGTGCACTCCTGAAAGTGCATCCACACCACAGCCGGTTTTTCCTTCTTCTCAAACGCCGATACAACCTGCGCCACGCCCGTCTGGCCCAGGCCGGCCATCGCCGCTGCCGCCGTGCAGAATTGCATAAACTCTCTGCGGCTATAGCCTTTCTGCTGCATCGCATTCCAAATCGACTGCCCCATGCGTACCTCGCTCACATTGCTGCGCCGGCGAATTCCTGGGCTTCTTAGGAGGCGTTCATTAGTCCAGAAATTCGCCGGTCGATGTGAGCGAAGTTACTTTTGGGAAAACACGACTGGCTGTAAGCGTCATCACAAGTATTGCAAATCACTTTTTGGCCGAGGACGCCCACTTGGCCCGTGACACAACTCACGCTTGCTGCAGACCTCGATGCTTGCACCAGCACCCAAGGATGGGCCAAAGTGCTAGCAGTGCTTGCATTGCTAGCACTTTCCTGTTATCATCCTTTTATGGCCACTATCGTCATCCGCAAACTCGATGAGGGCGTCAAACGCAAGCTGCAGATTCGCGCCGCCCGCAACGGCCGCTCCATGGAAGCCGAAGCCCGCGAACTTCTCTCCGAACTCGTGATCGACACGCCTCGCCCCGCGCGGCGTGAGGGCCTCGGCACCGCTCTCCGTAGGCGCTTTGCGCCCTTTGGAGGAGTGGAACTCCCCATCCCGCCGCGCACAATCTCAACTCGTCCGCTGCCTAAGTTCGACAAATGATCCTGCTCGACACCAATGTCATCTCTGAGTACTTGCGAGAGCAACCGGATCCGGTTGTAGCGGCATGGCTCGACTCGCATCCCGAAGAAGACTTGTGGACCACATCCGTCGTCCTCGCCGAACTGCTCTCCGGAGTCGAGATGATGCCGTCAGGGCGCAAACAGAAAGCCTTGAGAGAAGCGGTCGAAGACATGATTGTCGAAGATTTTCGCGGTCAGGTTCTCACCTTCAATCTGCCCGCCGCGCGCCAGTATGCGCATATTCTCGCTGCGCGGCGAAAAATCGGCCGGCCCATTCGCGAAATGAACGCACAAATCGCCGCCATCGCGCGCGTTCACGGCGCAACTCTTGCAACACGCGATGTGAATGATTTTGCCGGCTGCGGCTTGACCGTCGTCAACCCGTGGGGGCCGAAAAAGGGTAATTAAAGCCCGCACTACGCCGTCTTCCCTACTGCCACCGGTGTCTTTTCAGGCTTCATCGCAGGCCTCTTCGCCGCCCACCACGCGACGGCGATGCCCACCAGAATGGCCCCCGCACTGGCCAGTTGCGCATTCGATAAACCCCAAAGAACCTTGGGGTTGCGCCGGATAAATTCAACCAGAAAGCGAGCTATTCCGCACAGCATCAGGTATTGGCCCAGAATCGCGCCCGTCGCGTGCGGCTTCCCCAGCCGCCACCACAGCCATCCGCCGATCAGCAATCCCGCACCCAGCTCGTAAAGCGGCGTCGGGTAAACCGGGACCAGCACCGGTTCGATGGCGGGAGGGGGGAACGCCATTCCCCATGGATGAAAGGTCATCCCGAGAATGTGCACCGGCGTGATCGCGATCCCGTAGCAGCCGTCGCCGGAAAGAAAGCATCCGATGCGCCCCACGCCGTACCCAATGGCCGCCGCCGGAGCAGCCAGGTCCAGCATCCGCAGCGCCCCGATCTTCTCTCTCCAGCCCATGAATACCAGCGCAGATATGCCGAAAACCAGCCCGCCATACCACGCAAATCCGGCGTTGTCCCACAGAACCCGCCAGCCAATCTCCCGGAATTCCTGCGGCGTATCGAGCACGTGCCAAATCTTGGAGCCGATGATGCCGATCACCGCTGCAATCGCCACCATCCCCACCGCGTCCGCGTTGATCTTCGCCCGTTTGAACGCGCGATCCACCACGATTGCAGCGGCCACAATGGCCACCCACAACATCAGCCCGAAAGTAGGCAGGTTGAATGACCCAATGTGTATATAAGGAAGCATCTCTCTTCAAGTATAGACGCGCGCTCGTCTCGATCCGCCGCCCCGCCGCCGCCCCGCCGCCTCGCCCCACCTCGCTCTTCCGCCGGGTTCCCGGGTTGCCCCACCCTTTCGCGCCGTCTTTGCGCGAAGGGTAGGAATTTCCAGCTCCGCTAACCCCGCTGTCCTTTTCCCCCCCGATTTACACATTTTGCCGCCACGCGATTCCGCGCGATACTGTCTCCATGGCTACCATGACGACTCAGGGCCTCGACGTTCTTTATTCCCGCCAGCAGATCGCCGATCGCGTCGCCGAAATGGGCGCGCAAATCTCCCGCGACCTTAACGGAGAAAAGCTGGTCATGGTCGGCGTGCTCAAGGGCGCGGCGTTTTTCCTCGTCGATCTGTCGCGCGCCATCCAGGCCGACGCCACATTCGACTTCGTCGCCGTCTCCAGTTACGGCAACGGCCAGCGCTCCTCCGGTGCCGTAAAGGTCATCAAGGATCTCGACCAGCCCATCGAGGGCAAAAACGTTCTCATCGTCGAAGACATCCTCGATACCGGCCTCACCCTCTCCTATCTGCGCAAGCTTTTCCTGCAGCAGCATCCCAAATCCCTGCGCATCGCCACGCTGCTCGATAAGCCTTCGCGCCGCATCGAGAAGATTGACGCCGACTATGTGGGCTTCTCCATTCCCAACCTCTTTGTCATCGGTTATGGAATGGACTACGCGGAGCGCTATCGCAATCTGCCCGATATATGCATCATGGCGCCGGGCCAGGCCGGTTAGCTCGCTGGCCTCGCGCTCCAACGCCCGGTCACCTTCACCGTCGTTTTCGCCCGCCCCTGAATCTTCGTCTAATTCACCTGGATCTCCGTCTATTCATTTGGGCCCGGACCCGCCGCCGCCGTATACTCATTTCCCGGAGACCGCCGATGAACTTAGCGAGAGCGGTGTCTGCAGATTGTAAGGAGCATCCTCCATGACAGCTTCCATCCCGGTCCCGGATTCCGACCTGGAATTCGATTACGGGACCTTCGACTCGGCCGCTTTTACCGCCGCCGCCCTGTCCACATGGCAGTCGCTTGCTGCCGTCATCGATCACTCGCTGCTCAAGCCCGACGCCACGCGCAAGCAAGTTGAGAATCTCTGCGCCGAGGCCGCCCGTTATCGCTTCGCCTGCATTTTCGTCAATGCGGTCTGGGCCTCAACCGCCGTCGGCGCGTTGGCAGGCACCGGCATCCCGGTCGGCGTCACCATCGGATTTCCCTTTGGCGTATCGCTCGTCTCCACCCTTCGCCAGGAGTCCGCGGCCCTCATCCGCCTCGGCGCGCGCGAGCTGGGCATGGTTCTGCCTATTGGCCAGCTCAAGAGCGGCAATCACCAGGCCGTACACCACGCCATCCACGCGGTCGCCACGGTGGCTCACCATCACGGAGCTGCACTCAAGGTCAACCTCGAAACGTGCCTGCTCACCATGGAAGAAAAGCTCCGCGCCTCCGAGATCGCCATCCACGCCGGCGCCGACTTTATCAACACCGCCACCGGCTTCGCATCCGGCGGCGCCACTCCCGCTGACGTTGCCCTGATGCGCGGCGTGGCCGGCGCACGTTGCGGCGTCAAAGCCGCCGGCCGCATCCGCACCGTCGCACAGGTCCGTGCTCTGCTCGAAGCCGGAGCCAACCGCATCGGCTCCTCCGCCTCCGTCGCCATCTTGCGGGAGCTCGGAGCGGAATAAGCAGGGACCGCGCATCGCCGCCTCGATCACTCGCACACTGTGCTCATCGGTCCCGCAACTAAACAACCATAATTCTGTATCGGATGGAAGGCATTACCACCCGCCGAATCCGGTGATCGCCTTAAATGGGATTCTGAAGATCGTCACCCCGGGGGAAATCAGCAGCAGGTTCACGATGAGGATTCCCGCAAGATACTTCCGCGATGCGTCTCTGTCGCCCCAAAGAAAGTGGAGCGAAATTAACAGGACCACAAAGGTATAGCAGACGCTTCGATCAAAATCGGCCACCAGGAATGCCGGTGCGATGGCCGCTGCAAAGGCGCATGCGAGCGCGAAAGAAAATCGCCACTTTCGCAGCAAAACTAAGCTCGATATAGCAAAGAGTGGCAAGGTCCATGACGCCTTGAAAACGTTCAAAAGAACATAAGGAACAGCTTCGACCATCTGATCCCTGAAAATCGCTCGAGTCGCCAGGTCCGAGGTTCCCATCGTCAAGTGAAAAGAACCTGCGATCCAACTTCTCAGCAACCCCCACGCGACCGCTCCGAGCAGGATTGAAACGCACAACCTCCGACGCCGGTTTTTCTCCGTATCTCCGCTGTGGCTGAGCACCATGTACACGAGCAGCAATGGCATCGCGGTCACCGCGCGCTCGTCACAAAACGCGGCGGCGAGGAAGCCTCCAAAAGAAACCAATGTGCTCCTTGACGAGATTGAAAGATGTAAGAAGAGGAATGCAACCCCATCACCAAATTGAAAATCATTAAAAAACAAATTTCCGAAAAACGTCGAACCGATGCCCAAGACAAAGAGGGCGCTGCCCACTTCATCGTCGAGCGCTTTGTTTGCCAAAACGGCGAGAAGATAGAACACTCCAAGTGCTGAAAGGTGACTCCAGATGACAACAGTCCACTCGCCAGTGCCGCTCAGCCAGCCGAGAATTGGGACGGTCAGGCGCAATTCGAGTTTGTCATTGTGACTTTCCACCTCCTTGAGGCCAGCTGGAATCGGAGATAGCGGATTCTGGACTTTGACATTCAGGGCCTGAGTGATCGGGGAGTGGCTGAGCATATTGTTGAATTCGTAATATGCGGGAAAGTTCACGATCAGGGAGATGACTACGGCGCCCAACGCGACCTTCAGGTTTGCCAGGCGTCCACTAAAGAGCCTTTGAACGACATCAATCAGCGATCGCAGGCACTTTTCAATCGCGCTGACCACGAGTTTCCGGCTATCAGTGAACGACTCCACGATCATGATCGGCCTCCCAAGCTGACGTCACCGCGTTGCCGCGCTGTTCGCGATCTAGATTCTGGGTTATGTCCTAATTTGGCCTGGGCCAAACTTCAGCAAACCAGCGAAAGCTGCCATCCTTCATCCGTTTGGCGGTGAGGGGAAATCGCTTTTCACGACGGACGCCAATCAGGGGCCAACGGTACTGAACGATGATCGTAATTTGGGCAGCAATAAGGCCCTGATTATTAGTGGAAAAGGCGTCATTCAGGGAAACCGTGAATCGTTCATCCATTCCCAAATCACGCGGAGGTCCATTGGCGTATGAAACCTCAGTGCCGGTCCTCTCTTGCCCTATTATCGTCTTCGGTGTGCCGTATCGACTCATGAACGTTATGTAGTTAATCCCAAGGTTGACTCGTACAGAACGAAGGGGAATATATCCCGAGTTTTGGATGGTGATGGTCGATGAAAAGGGATCATTCTGATCGAGGGGATCAGAAACAGTCGCGGTTACACGTGGAATCAGCGCTAGATAGCCGAGTAAAGTTCCTAGGGCCAATACTGCGGCCAATGCTGCGCTCCACAGTGCTACCCGGCGTTCTTTCCTACGTATTGGTGCTTGTTTTTTCTTTGTTGCCGGCCTTCGTTTTGGTGTTGTTGGTGACATCCGGCTCCAGATAACACGTTGCTTGCCGCTGTTGGAGAATGAGGCTGTGGATTTCAAATCAGGACACTACCCCATTCTGACATCCTGTATCCTTAAAACGATACAGCCTATCCCGTCCACTTCTGCTCTGGTTTTTCATCCAACGTCGGAAGCAACACTCCCGTCTCCAAAGCTGATTCCCTGTTCTCTGTTTCCTAATCCCTGGCCCTGGCAACTCCTGTATCATTCCCCTCGAACCCCTAATGTCCTCCACTCCTCCATCTCCGCCGCCACACGACTTCGAGGGCGATTATCGCCCGGCCGAGCCTGCCCATCTCGACCCCATCAACGCCCGCATCGAGCCGGCCGACGTGGCCTTTCTGATGCGCCTTACTGACACGCTCAACACCACGCTTGACCTGCAAACTCTCCTCGCCCGTACCTCCGAGTTGGTTCGAGCCGTCATTCCCTACCGCATCTTTGCCATCTTCCTTCTCAACGACCGCACGCACGAGCTGCGCATGCGCTTTCAGATCGGCCACACCCCGCAGGTCGAGCGCACCCGCGTCCCCGTCGGCAAGGGCGTTGTCGGCCAGGTCGCCCTCACGCGCCAGCCCATCCTGCTCAACGACGTCTCCACCGCCGATTACTACATCGACGCCAACCCCGGCGTCCGCTCTGAGCTGGCCGTGCCCCTCATCGCCAAGAACCGCCTCATCGGCGTCATGGACATCGAAAGCGAGCAGCCGGATTTTTTCCGCCCCGAGCACCTGCACGTTCTCACCATGACGGCCTCGCGCATCGCCCAGGCCATTGAGAACGCGCGACTCTACGCTCGCGTCTCCCGCCAGGCGCAGACCCTCGAAGTCCTCAACGAGATCGCCGTTGAATTGGCCTCGATTCTCGACCTCAATCCCCTGCTCGAGCGCGTCGGCCAGCTCCTGCGCCGCCTCATCGACTACCAGATGTTCTCCATCTTGCTGCTCGACGAAAAAGGCGATTCGCTCATCACGCGTTACGCCTGGCGTTTCGGCTACTCTCACGCGCCCATGCGCCGCATTCCCGTTTCGAGCGGCCTGGTCGGAGCCGCTGTCCGCGAGTGGCGCCCCATCAACGTTCCTGATGTTACGCAGGATCCCCGATACCTGCCCATGAACCAGGAGACCCGCTCGGAACTCATCGTGCCGCTCTTCTACAAAGGCCGCGTCATCGGCGTGCTCGATCTCGAACACACCCGCCCCAACTTCTTCAATGAAGAGCATGAGCGCATGCTCACCACGCTCGCCTCGCAAATCGCCATCGCCATCGAGAACGCGCGCCTCTACCAGGCCGTCCATCGCCAGGAGCGCCAACTCGAGAAAGACATCGCCATGGCCCGCGAGGTACAGCTTCGCCTGCTGCCGCCCGAGGCCCCCTCGCATCCCCACGCCGACCTGGCCGTCCGCTTTCTGCCCGCGCGCACCATCGGCGGCGATCTCTACGACTTCATCGACTACGGCCCCAATCGCACCGCCATCGTTCTAGGCGACGTCAGCGGCAAAGCCGCGCCCGCCGCGCTCTTCGCCGCTCTGGTCAGCGGCATCATGCGTTCGGCCGCTGCGCAGCAGCCCGAGCCTGCAAAGATGCTCGCCCTCCTCAATGACGCGATTCAGGAGCGCAAGCTCGACTCGCAGTACGTCACCCTCCTCTTTTGTCTCTGGAACGATGAGAACCAGACCCTGCAAGTCGCGAACTCCGGAGCCGTTCAGCCCGTCTTCTGCCGCGCCGGCCAGTCGCTGCCGGTCAAAGCAGAGGGCTTCCCGCTCGGCATGTTCCCCGACGTCACCTACGAGGAGCTCAGCGTCTCCACGCAACCCGGCGACGCCATCGTCTTTGTCTCCGACGGCATCCTAGACGCCGAGAACGAGAAGGAAGAGATGTACGGAGAGGAACGGCTCGCCGGACTTCTCTGCGAAAGCCGCGACCTGCCCGCCAAAGAAATCGCCGAGGCCATCCTCGCCGACGTCACCCGCTTCCAGGGCAACAAGGACCGCTTCGACGACGAAACCATCATCGCGCTTCGCGTGCGCTAGCTCTTTGTAGCGCCGGGCTCCTGCCCGGCTGTCGTGCGGGCGTCTTCGCCCGCACCCCAATGCTACCGTCATCCCACCTTGTCATCCTGAGCGACCGGATGTTGAGCGCAGCGAAACGGGAGGGAGTCGAAGGATCTGCCCTGAAAATTCAGGCTGTCGCGGGTGTGATGGCAACTTCAAGTCCGAGATGTTGAAGCCTGCGCACATGGAATCGAATCAAGTGGGTGGTTCGCAGCTGATCAAGGAAGTGTGATCCGA